>OHHH01000746.1_pt1 | contig 10929 bp, 6 predicted proteins | sample 1567951 | NCBI WGS metagenome assembly OHHH01 (sample SAMEA3879550, study PRJEB24766) | human gut metagenome | biome: human-associated habitat; feature: feces | place: USA | collected 1985/1987 | reverse complement strand
CGCTACACGTCCGCAGGTTAGTACATATATCTCAGGTTAGTGGCGTTTTTTTGAAATGTCAATGTCAGTGCAGTTGCACTGATATACTCACGAAAATATTAATGCCCTGTCGGTACTGAAACTGTTTTCGGCGGTGTTGGTGATATATTTCACTGTGTAGCTTTAATAATAATCAGTTTTTCGATAGTCTGCGGCTTTGCCTGTATTAAGGCAAAGCCGACTTTTTTGTAACAGAAAATATGAAACGGTTTTATGAGGTTGCTGTAAAACGTTCAGGAAGGCTGCCGGGAATGTTGATCTTGCAAAGCGGGCTGATGTCGATGTTATTGGCAGGATGCGTGTGAGAACGAGAAAAAGCAGTCATAGAGCTGTTATTTATAATCATCGGGATAAAGTGTCATATACGATCTTACCCTGTTTCTTTTATACGCTTTAAGGCATAATTCCTGACTTAATTGCTTAACCGAAATGTCAGTATAATATTTCCCTTTGATAAGTGAAGCGGCCATTGTCAGCGCAGTACGTTTGTAGTCATACCTTGCCGCATATTCCGGACAATATACAGTGACGTTGGCTGAATTTATGTACTTTATTTCGCCGTAATCGTCTGTTACTTCAAGTACATAAGCCACGCTCCCACCTCACTTTACAATTATCCGATAATAAAATTATAATTTAAAGAAAGGCACATTTCAATAACAAATCAAAAATAAAGTTGAAAAATGGGATAATATGTCAGAAATTTTGTCGAATTTATTGAAATCACTGAAATAATCCGAATTTTACTCTCAGACGGCAACATTTTTTCAATAGTGCATCGCCTGTTATAAGCACAAATATTACTGTGGATACTGCGTGGATAAGGTCAAAGGGTATGCCGGAGATGATATATGCGGTAATTGTCTGTAAGTTTATATCGGTCGTGTAGGTAAGCACACTTGATATATTCATTATTCCGCCGTAAATAACGAGGACTGACAGGAAGGAGTAGATACAAAGGGCGAGCGTGTTGCGCTTTTTCGAGAAGATGATACCTGCGAAAAAGCCAAGAAGCCCCATTGCAAACATCTGCCATGGCGTCCACATACCCTGACCGAACAGCATATTCGATACCAGCATAGACACCGCACCGACAAGAAAGCCTGCCTGCATACCGAGCGCCGTTCCGCTTATGATAACGATTGCGGCAACGGGCTTGAACTGCGGGAACATAAAGAAAAGCTCCCTTCCTGCGACAGCCGTCGCAGAAAGCACGGCAAGCACCGCAATATCCTTTGCGGACGGCTTCTTTTTTTCAAAGCTGATAAAGAAAGCGGCAAGGCACTCGACAAGCACGGCAAGAATTATCAGCAGATGCTTTCTTGTGCCGTTAGGGATAAAAAGTGTGCCGAGTATCACTGTGAAAGGAATAAGAACGGCGGTTATAACGCCTGCGACAATATCGGACGGAGTTACTTTTTTTGCGGTTACGGGCGGTTTTGCCATTGAGTTTTTCGGGGCAACGCCGATTATAAGCATGATCATAGGAACGCACAGCAACGCATATTGCAGCCAGAACGGCTCTGACGGTATCTCAAAAGGGAATATGCCGGTACCGGCTAAAAGCATAAAAACAAATCCGACACCGCCGAGCGAAAGCATTACCTTTCGGAAAACCGAGAGCCTTTTGCGTTTTTTGCGTTGCGGTACTGCTGTGTCGGGCTTATCGCCTTTTATGCCGTGAAAACGTCCGGAGAGATCGCCGTAGTTTTCAGCTCTTCCTCCGAGAGAAGCTATAAGCCCTGCGACAGTGTAAACATTATCGCATATGTTTTTGGCGATTTTCGCACTGTCTGTTGTGAAGAATGAAGAATCGGCAAAGAACTGTGACGGCGGCAGAGATACGCTTATTTCGCCGTCAAAAAGCAGGGCGCATATATCCGCCGTTTCGGCACAGAAATCCATATCGTGACTGACGATCACAATCGTTTTCCCGTCTGCTTTAAGCTGTTTCAATAATGCCGAGAACATCTGCTTATATACTGCGTCCGCCGCCTTAGTCGGCTCATCGAGAAGAAGTATATCCGCACCGTAGGAAACGAGCTTTGCGAGCGCCGCCTTCTGCCGCTCCCCGCCGGATAAGTCAAACGGGTGACGTGACAGCAGGTGCGTAAGATTAAATGCGGCGGCTATTTCATCGGCATTTCCGGCAAATTCTTCTCTGAGCGTTTCCTTATTGAAAAGCAGGGTAGGGTCCTGCGGAAGAAAACCTATCTTTCCGCCGTTTATCGTTATTTTTCCGCTGTTTTGCTTGAGCGTACCGCAGATAAGGCTTAGCAGGGTCGATTTTCCTGCGCCGTTGCCGCCCACTATTGCGGTTATGCTCCCTTGCTTTATGTCAAGCGAAAGGTTTCTTATAATATCTCTTTTGCTGTTCTTATAGCCGAAAGACAGATTTTTAACGGATATACAGCTTTCTTCCGACAGCGTATCGTCTGCGGCGGCAGGTGATACGAGCCTGTGATTTTCGCCGTAGGATGTATACCAGTTCTTAGCGGAGGGAACGTCAAGCAGTGGAAGAACATTGCTGACAGATGCGCTTGCTCTTACTCCTGCCGGCATTTCAAAAAGCATAGGGTGATTGTTTTCTGACAGATGCTCTGTAAGAGAGCTTGCATCGCCGTCGTGGCACACCTTGCCGTTGTCGAGCATAATGGCACGCTTTGCAACGGACAAAAGACCGCCGAGCTGATGCTCCGCAACAATCACTGTCGTACCAAGTTCCTTGTTTATTCTCACAAGCAGTGAAATAAACTGCGTGGATGCGATAGGGTCAAGCTGTGAGAGCGGCTCGTCAAGGAGCAGTACATCGGGATTCATAGCCATTACAGACGCTAAGTTGATCATCTGCTTCTGACCGCCCGAGAGCTTGTCGCAGTCGCAGTACAGCAAGTCCTCTATGCCGAAGAACAAAGCGGTCTGGGAAACCTGCGAGCGTATTTCGTTTTGTGAAAGTCCTATGCTTTCCGCACCGAAGGCAAGCTCGTGCCAAACCTTGTCGCAGACGATCTGCTCGTCGGTAAACTGCGTGACAAAGCCGGCAAAATGACCGCTGAAAGAAATTTTTCCTTTTTGCGTTCCTGCGTCGGCAGGCGCTTTCATAAGATTTAAAAGGGTGGATTTTCCGCTTCCCGAACTGCCGCAGAGTATTACGAATTCACCTTTGTTTATTTTAAGCGAAATATCGGAGAGTGCGTTCATATCCGAGCCGGGATAGGAATATGACAGATTTGAAATATTATAAAGTTCCATTTCTTTCCCTCCGTTTAAAACGTGAATAAAGCTCGGTTACAACAGGCGTCATACAGAGTATGAGCCAGAAAATATCCGCAGAAATATCGAAAGCAGTCAGCGGCAGGATAAATTCTGGATAATAGAGATAATAGGCTTTACCGCTTGCAAAAAGAATAATAATTGCGGTTGTGCATATCACGGTCACAGACATTATAATAAAGTCGGACGGCGCAAAGCGGAATATGCTGTAGGCTGTACGTTTTGCTGTACCGTAACCTCTGTATTTCATAGATCGGGCGGTATATGCGCTATGCTCAAGGGTATCCGTTACCGCTACGGAGAGAACGTGAACACCGCTTCTGATACGGCTTCGCAAGCCACCCTCGTATATATCGTTCCCAACAAAACGCTGAGCCGCCGCCGCTTGCTTTGCCCGTCTTGCAAACATAGGCACCGAACGCAGTGTCATTGATAACAGCAAAGCGAGTGACGGCAGTGCTTTTCCGAGAAGATATACCGTTTTGTCGCTTGTCATACACTTGTTAAGTCCGATAAACCACATAACGAGCGATATTGTCATAGCGCCTGTAAACAGCGAAAAAATAAGCGTTTCAAGTGTGATACTGTTGCCGCTCGGTAACTTTGCAAGCTCGGTTATGCCTCTGTTTGAAAACAGAAGATTTATAACCGCCGCAAGCAGTGCCATAGGCAGCATTACAAAAAGCGTTCTTGCGGCGGTTTTTCCGTTCAGTAAAAAAGCAAAAACGGCAGAGCAGACAAGAGCCTCCGCCATAAAGACGGGGCTTTGCACTATTGCGGTTATCAGTATCACCGACAGAAAATACATTGCCGCAGTTACAGGGTGTGTTCTTTCCATTGTTGCTCCTTAGTTTTAAAGGTCATAGCCAAGCTCGCAGGTATAGCGGAACGCTATCTTGTCATTGCTTGCGGGCTTGTACGATGAACAGCCGTAGTTTGGGAAAACGCCGTTTACACTGTACATCCAGCCCGAGCCTTGTCCGCAGTCGAATTCATAAAGGTTGTTTATACCCTCAACATAGTATGAGCTGAACATAGAGGTGTAGCTTGCCTCCATCTGAATGCTGTTCTCGTCACAGATACGGCGGAGTATATCGTATACGCTTTCACCGCTGTCGAATCCGACCGTTTTGCTGAATATCACGGCATCATCGGGAATGTACTTTTCAAGTCCTTTTTTCAGCTTATCCTTGTTGTCGAGTATGGTTTTGCATTCTATAACGAATGTGCAGGTGTTGTCATATTTCTTTATCGGCTTGTCTGGCTTCGGGGTCGTTGATATTACAGATGAAGCGGTCGATACTGTTGTGACTTTTGAAGATGCCGTACTTGCCGAAGATGTCGGGGCGGATGTGAAAACGGGCTTTTCGGTTGGCTTTGAAATGTCTGCGGCGGTAGATGATGTTGATGTGACAGAGGTTATTGCCGGTGTTTTAGGCTTTTCGCTTTCAGGTAAAGTTTGTGAAGAAGTATCCGTAACGGTTGTTGCGGGCGTTGTCTGAGAATTGCCGTTTGTCTGAAAAGCGGTTGTTGCGACAAGGCTTTCTACGGTTGTAAACGATGATGTTTCGGGGGTAACGTATGATATACCGCTGTTTTCGGCGGCATCTTTTCCCACAACGGCGGAAACTACCGCAATTATCACCACAACGACAAGAGCCAGCCCAAGACCGAGTATATATTTGTATTTATCAAAAAAAGCTTTCATTTTTTCTCCGTGAAATATCGGTTATGCAAAAATTGTTCCGCACCTATTTTATCATAAAAACAGGTACGGAACAAGCATTTACATAATAGTTTTACTTATTTGCGCTTTTTCTTCGAAATAAGCATAACTGCGCCTGAGATGAGAACTGCCATACCGCCTGTTACAAGTACGCCTGTACCGGGATTTATGGGATCGTTTTTATCTTCGGGCTTGCCTGAGCAGTCGCCGGGCTTTACAGAATCGCCGGGCTGTGCGGGCGTATCGGGATTTTCGGGTTCTGTCGGCTCTGCCTTTGCGGACATTTCGTAAAGTGAAGTGCCGTCCTTTGAAAGCTCATAAGCTGTAAGAGCGAGCACCGCCTGCTCGGTAGCCATGTAGTTTTCTTCGCCGCCGAGCGTGTGGCTGTAGCCGTTTTCTGTAGCGTAGCTTTCAAGTGCGTCGATAAGCGTGATGCCGTCAACGATGAATCTTGAATCTGTAAGCGGGTCGATGCCGAGAGCGGCAAGTGCGATAAGTACCTGCGAGGTGCTTTCACTGCCGTTAGCATATCTTGCGTTCTCGTCAAGAGATTCTGCAAGGAACTCAAGACCGCTGTCTATAGCCGCATTTACCTTCTCGTCAGCCGCATAGGGAGCGAGTGCCTGTATAGCCATAGCCGTAAGGTCAACGTCTGCGGTATCGCCTGCAAGCGCCCAGCCCTTGCCAGTCATATTGTCAACAATATAAGCGATAAGCTCATCGTGCGTCTTTGCACTGTAATCTGTAGTATCGAATGCTATAAGTGAGAATATAACCGCATTGATACCCTGCGATGTGATATAGTCCATATCGTCAAGACCGCTCAGCAGGTTATGGCCTGCGATGTCTGCGGAATTCTTTCCGAGTGAGGACAGAGCGATTATAACTCTTGCGTTCTCTGTAGGCTTTCTGTCCGAAAGTCTGTCTGAACCGTTAGCCTTTACTGCTTCACAAAGCTCGCTGTAGTATTTTGCCGCCTTGTCGGCAGAGAGCTTTCCTGCTCTTGCGAGTGCGATAACCGACCATTCGCCGCCGATAGACTGAACGGGGTAGATATTGTTATTCGCAAGAGTGCCGAGAACAGTGTCGAAGTGATCCTTGCTCTTTGTGCCTGCCTGCTTTATCGTGTCGATAACGGCAAATCTTTCTGTTGCCTTGTCAAGAGTATCCGAATTTGTGACCTTATCTCTTAAACGCTCGGGAACTGCCGAGTAAGCGTCCTTTGCTTTTTCGATCTTATCCTTGCTGTCAGCGGTTACCTTGCCGATTGCGTCTATTGCCTTTATCGCATTGCTTATAACGTCAGCCTCAGCCTTAGCGAGAGCTTCTTCTGCGGCTGTTAAGGTTTCGTAGTTTCCTACAAGTGCCTTTGCGTTGTCGCTGAGCTTGTCATAAGCCGCTCTTGCCGCTGTGATGCTGTCATAACTGTCGAGCGTTACATCGCCTATAGCGTCAATAAGTTCTTCGACCTGCTCAGCTGCCTTTACATCATCGGGAACGAGCTTCAGATAAGCGTATACGGGCTGTTTTTCACCGTTCTGAACGATTATTCTGACAACCTTTATTTCAGACTGATTAAGTGCGATTTTAGCCTCTGTGCCGGATGCTACACGCTGATTGTTGATATAAATGTTATCATCGTCAGCGCCGGATACGGAAACGTTCACGCTTTCCTCGATACCTGTGCTTATCTCGTAAACACCGTTATTATCGGGAGTGATTTCCTTTATTGTCTTGCCGTTTGCGTCTGTTAAGACTATTTTTCCGGGAAGCGCTGTCGTGCCGACCTCTTGCTCGTTTGCAGTTGTTCTTACAACATAAGAAACCTCTGTCGATTTCTCGTTGAATATGCCTGCCCAGATGTTGCTTGCTGTCTGTATCTTTATATAGTGAACGCCGTTTTTGAATGTAACGGGGTTGCCGTTTTCATCTACCGCCCACTTTAAGTCAAAACCGTTTGATTCGGCATTTTCGCTGTATGCGTTTACATTAGTGCCTATCGTGCCGTTCTTGAAGTAGTCAACATAGCCGAACCTTGTCGTGCCTACAAAGGAAGCTGTAGAGCTGTCGCCCTGTATACTACCCTGAACACCGGGGATAACAACGCCTCTGAGTGTGACAGTATCGCCCTTTGCAAGATTGTTCATATAGTAAACGCTGTGTGAAACCCATCTGCCTGTCTGCTTTGAGCCGTCGTTTGAGTTGCCCTGATTGTCTGTCCAGCTTGTTTTACCGTCGGCTGTCTTTTTGTATGTCACTTCGTAATCGGTGATGGTCGTATCTTCGAAATGCTCACTTCCTGCGAGCGCATACCATGTTTTGCCGTCCTCAGAAACATATACCTGTCCGCTTTCAGCCGCACTTCCGCCGCTTACAAAGCTGTTGCCGTAAGCGTAGAAGTCAAGGCCGTAGGGGTTTGAGGGGTCGTCTGTTACTGGGTTTTCGTAGTAATATGTGATATAACCGCCGAAGTTACCGAGTGATTTTATAGTGCCTGCGAGCGTCTGCTCGGGGCCTACACCGTAGGAAACGTTGGTGTACTGGCTGTTGATGCAAAGATAATCAACTACCTTGTCGGGTACGTCATACTTGCTTCTCTTTGTAGCCTTGACAGTATAGCTTTCTGAAAGAGTGCCGTCTGTTACCGTTACAGTAGTGTTTGCGCTCTTGGTAACAAGACTGTAAACGCCGTTTTCGTCTGCTGTTGCGGCATCGTTGCCTATCTTAACTGTGCAACCGTCGGCAACCTTGAAATATACTGTGGGGAATTCTGCGTCATTTGCTATAACTATATTATAGCTGAGAAGTGACGGGTCGAATGCGGGATACATATCGCCGTGTTCGCTTTTAAGTTCTGTAAAGTGTACGTTCTTTATAGAAACGTCAGCCTTTACGAGCTTTATTTTGTAGCTTGTTATCTTGTCTGCATCATCAAACTTGTCTGTAAGATAATCGCCGTCCGAAACCACATCTATTGATACTGTAACAGTGCCGTCCTTGCCGAAGGAATATGCGGGAGTTGTTTCGCCGCTTTTAAGCTCTGTGTATTCGCCGTCTGCCTTCGCTCTGAAATGAACGTTTGCGGTTTTGCCCTTGAGAGTAAGCGCAACGCTGTCGGTGTCTCCTAAAACATAGGCTGTGTAGCTGTGGCATTCTGCGTTTGTGCCGGTCGTATCGGTCACATTGCCGTTTTCGTCATTTCTGAAAACCGTTCCCTCTGCAAAGCCGTTGTACTTTGTCGCATACAGCTCTCTGCCGGCAGGAACAAGCGTGATGCCGCTTGTGCTTGCGATTTCCGCAGTGTAGTCATAGGGACGTGTTATGTTGAACACATACTGCGTCTTTATGCTTTCATCGTCAATGTAGCAAAGCTCTAAAATCAGCTTAGTCAAGCCGAAAGGAATATTAGAAATGCTGTTGAAGCTGCCGGACTTTATCTCGTTTCTCTGTGCAACTCCGTTTATATCGGTGTATACCGCATAGCACTTCAGCAGGTCCTTGTTGAACTTAGTTCCGCTGTTGATATAGAAAGATGATGTGCTGTAAGACTTTATCTTTACATCATATTCGAGCTTTTCGGGGTCGAAAGCGTCATTGTCCCAGCCGTCAAGCGAGAAAGCCGAAAGTGCAAAGCTGTCAAAACGTGCGGCGGGTCTTGCACCCTCCTTTATTGTTACCTTATAAGTGCTTGCTACTGCACCCTCGCCTACCGTAACGGTGATAACATCGCCGTCCTTTATTTCAGTAGGCTTTGTAAGGCTCAGCGTCTTGTCGCCGATCTTGCTTACCGTCTTGAATTTCTTGTTCAGTGCGGTAGGACGGAAATTGATGCTCTTTGTGCCGAAAGGAACTGTAAGAGTATAATTATAGGTCTTTGCACTGAATTCGGGGGAAAGCGTGCCGTAATCGCTGCTTATCGCTTTAAGCGATGTATCTGTACCGCTCCAGTCATTGCCAAGGTCAGCGCCCCAGTCCATAGTGTACTGCATACGGATCTCATCGCCGCTTGCAAGCTTGCCGTTAGCAACGGTATAGGCTGTGAAGCCTTCGTTTGTAAACCAGTCGTTGAGCGTACCCATCCAGCCGCTCATTGAACCGCCGGCTTTTTCTTTAAGTCCTGCAATCTCACTTATGTAGCCTGCATCAGCGCCGGTCTGTGTAAAGCCTGAGCTTTCAATAGCGTCCTTTATGCAGGTCATAGCGCTTGAATTTTTATCAAGCGATACCCACTTGTCGACCTTGGTGCCTATCCATGCGGGAGCTTCGCCGCCGTCGACCGCTTCGGTAAACGTTGTGTTTTCTACAATAACACGGACGCTTCCGAGGTCGTCATCGGCAAATACAGTAAAGCTCACCTGCGGTACTGACAGCAGTGCCAGTGAAAGCGCCAGCAGTAAAGCTGTCACTTTTGCTGTAAATTTCTTTACATTTGTCATAGTTTTACCTTCCTTTATTCTTTTTTGCCGTAAGGCTTAACCGTCTAATCTGCGTTTTGCTGCTTTTCTTCTTTGCCTGGAGCGTTCACGCTTTTCACGGCTTTTCTCCTTTGCTGAAACCGCCGGAGGCTCTTTCAGCCCTGCGGCTTCAAGCGCCCTTGTCCACGGACCCAGCTTCTGCTTGATAAAGCAGACTTCGCTTGGAGTAAAATCGGAGCGTTTGGGCAGAGTGCCAAGCTGTTCATACTTTTCGCAAAGCATAGCGACAGCCTTGCTTAATTTTTCGTCCGCCATAACGTCACCTCCGTAAACAAATACGAAAAACGGCAATAAAAAATGCCTTCACCAAAAAAAGTGAAAGCACAACTGATCTTTAAGCATAGCAAACATAAGCCATACGGATATGCCAAAAAAGCATAAGGGTACAGCCTTAGCTGAAGATCGGCTGTACTTCTTCCTCGTCCAAGAGACAATGCCGAAAAATACGGGGGTATTCTGACTTGTGAGCATAGGCTCAGATACAGTAATGACGGTTGCTCCGGATTCTCACCGGATTCCCTATTACCTACCGGGCAAAAAGCCTTTCGTACCGTATTTTCGATATTCGGTTAAGGATAAGTATAGCATAAAGGGGGAAGAAATGCAAGGGGGGAAAAGAGCGGTTGTGCAAAAATGTGACAATTCAGTTGAATAGTAAATCATGTTGTGTGATAAAAAACGCTCCGCAGTTTAATCCCTGCGGAGCGTCCGTGATATTTTAAAAATTGATACTAATTATATATATTTACTCCACATCCTTCAAAACTAGTAAAATTTGTACCCTTAAAAACAACATACCTATTTACATGATCATTCCATCCATCCACAACTCTTATATATCGTGTACCTGAATAAGAAGTTGCCCATCCTATACCAACTAACAAATGTCCAACATTAGTTCCGTTTCCGTTATTGCCACGTATATTCATTAAAATCATATAGTCTCTGCTTATATCTCTTACAAAATCCTCCCATGAGTCATCAACATAACTATCGACGGTGCATTTATAATTTCTGCTTGAGACATAGTTTTTAAGTGCACCACCGCAGTTCCACCACTGTGTACCTGATGTTGGTGAATATCCAACACGAGAAGATAAATCGTTATATGTTGAATTCACACTATTATTTTTTAATAAATTTGAGAATCCGCGCTGTTCCTTATAATACTTTACAATATTAGTAAGGCAGGTTGGACCACAGTTGCCTTCACTATAATCACCTGCTTTTCCACTGCCATTTGAACTGTGAGCTGGCATATCGCTCATTTTAACAGGTACAAATGAAGTTCCGTTCTTTATAGTATAGTAGCTATGCAAACCAGCGTTTTTTGAAATCGTGTAAAAATCGTTAAATATATTACCACAATTTGATTGAACTGATACTTCAGATTTTTTTATTGTCAATGCATTAATA
>OHHH01000740.1_pt1 | contig 11022 bp, 8 predicted proteins | sample 1567951 | NCBI WGS metagenome assembly OHHH01 (sample SAMEA3879550, study PRJEB24766) | human gut metagenome | biome: human-associated habitat; feature: feces | place: USA | collected 1985/1987 | reverse complement strand
CTTGGGCATGCAACTGCTTCAGAAACTTGCTCACATCGGCTTCTGTCTTGAACTGACTGATAAACTTGCTTAAAACCTCATCAGGCACTACTTGATTCTTTTCTTTCATAAGCTTCTTCATTTTGCAAATGTATAAAATAAAAAATACGAGACTCATTTCTGAATCCCGTATTTCCATTTACACAAAATATTTTATAGTGCCCTGATAAGAACATAACAATTTCCTGCTCCGCAATGAAACACCGTATCATCCCCACCATGATTTGCGATTTCATTTGCGGAGCATTTTTACCTGTTGTCAATCAACCGTCCTCAAAAAGTATATGCGATAGTTATGCAGCTCGCCAATGATACCGGAGAAATTGGAGGATGATACTACACATTCCATAATCTATGCTGTTTTAGCCGGTATACCTCCCCATGGATACACACAAAGATACTTTCTTTCTGCTACTTTCCCAACAATTGTAACTTCTTTGTGTTTGGCCACACAAATTTAGCCCTCTATGCTCACGCCCACAGGCTATCGTTTTCCGTAACGGCAGAAGACAAACAAGTGGAAACAGGATTCTTCGGTCTTTTTCCTGAAACTTATTGCAAATTATCCATATTTGACCTACATTTGTCAAATCAACCAAAAGAACACAAGCGTTTCTAACATCTATATATGTCTGGTCTGCCCTGTAATGAAAGGATGGATTGTACCCAATGCCCTAAAGCAGTGGAGAACAGCATCCATTACACACATAACAAAAAAGGTTTCCACTTACCCCCACATAAGTGTGAAACCAATATTTTATTTTTCTTACTCAAAGGTCAAATATTAATCAATAGTGAAGAATATGCCGGAACCATCATCAATTCCGGAGAATTTGTGCTGCAAGCTATCGCATCAAAAGTGGAAATACTGGCCATGACAGACTCGGAAGGTATTCTGTACACATTTGATGACCCTAAAGCCTTCTGCTATGACCGCTATACCTATATATTGAAAAACGTGCCTCCGCCACTCATCTCCGAGCCACTGAAAATAAAGCCCGAAATAAAGCTTTTCCTTGAAGGGGTTGCTTCCTATCTGAATGCAGACAAAATTTGTAAAGAGCTGCTCGAATTCAAGCGTAAAGAACTTTATTATCTGTTGGCGCACTATTACACAGACTATGAGCTATCTCCTGTTGTACACAGCCTATCCCAATACACCAGCAGTTTTGAATATTTCATATTAAAGCACCACAAACAAATAAAGTCCGTAGAGGAGTTCGCACAACTGGGCGGCTACAGCGTCACCACCTTCCGCCGCATTTTCAAAGCCATCTTCAACGAACCGGCCTATGAATGGATGATGAAACAGCGCAAAGAAAGTATCCTTTACCAATTGCGCTATACAGATGCTTCCATCTCCGAAATCTGCTTTGGACATGGATTTGAATCTCTCTCACATTTTTCCAACTTCTGTAAGAAGTCCTTTGGCGACTCTCCCAGAAACATCCGTAAAAAAGAAAAGGAAGAAACTTCACCCAATACATAATTATAAAAAAAATGCCCCGCCAAAAGGCAGGGCACTCTCAAATATCAAGTAAAACTAACCGTAATTAGTCTTTCAGCTTCGCAGCAATAAATTCACGGTTCAAACGAGCAATGTTGCTGATAGAAACCAGCTTCGGACATTCTGCCTCACAAGCACGAGTGTTTGTACAGTTACCAAAGCCCAATTCATCCATTTTGCTCAACATAGCTTTCGCACGGCGTGCAGCTTCCACTTTACCTTGAGGTAACAGTGCCAACTGGCTGACCTTTGCAGAAACAAACAACATAGCAGAACCATTCTTACATGCAGCAACACAAGCACCACAACCGATACATGCAGCAGCATCCATAGCCTCATCGGCAATAGGTTTTGCAATAGGAATTGCGTTAGCGTCAGGAATACCACCGGTATTGATTGACACGTAACCACCCGCCTGCATAATCTTGTCGTATGCGCTGCGGTCTACCATCAAGTCGCGGATTACCGGGAAACCGGCAGAACGCCAAGGCTCAACAGTAATGGTGTCACCGTCTTTGAAACGACGCATATAAATCTGGCAGGTAGTAGCACCTGTAGCAGGTCCGTGAGGATGTCCGTTGATATACATAGAGCACATACCGCAGATACCTTCACGACAGTCGTGGTCGAATACGATAGGTTCTTTACCTTCATTGATAAGCTGCTCGTTCAAGATATCCATCATTTCCAGGAATGAGGTATCACCCGGAATATCTTTCATTTGGAAGGTATCAAAATGTCCTTTATCCTTAGGACCTTTCTGACGCCAAACTTTCAGTGTGAAACTTATATTTTTATCCATGATTTCTATACAATTAATAATTAAGACTTATAGTTACGAGTTTGAACCTTAACGAACTGATAGTTCAAATCTTCCTTGATCAATTCGGGTTCTTTTCCTTCACCTGTGTATTTCCAGCAAGCTACATACGAGAACTTGTCATCGTGACGAAGCGCTTCACCCTCCGGAGTCTGGTGTTCTTCACGGAAGTGACCACCACAAGATTCCTCACGGTTCAATGCATCGTAAGCCATCAGCTCACCGATTTCGATGAAATCAGCCAGGCGGATTGCCTTTTCAAGTTCCACATTCAATTCATTAGCTTCACCCGGAATGCGAAGGTCGCTCCAGAAGGTCTTTCTTACTTCTTTCAGTTTAGCCAGAGCAGTAGTCAAAGATTCCTTGGTACGTCCCATACCTACGAAGTCCCACATGATGTGACCCAGTTCCTTGTGAATAGAGTCTACCGAACGATGACCCTTGATATTCATCAGTTTCTGGATCTTATCGTTTACAGCCTTTTCGGCAGCCACAAATTCAGGAAGGTCTGTCGAGAAACGGGGAACCTGAATCTGGTCTGACAAATAGTTCTGGATAGTATAAGGCAATACGAAGTAACCGTCAGCCAATCCCTGCATCAATGCAGATGCACCCAAACGGTTTGCACCGTGGTCAGAGAAGTTAGCTTCACCGATAGCATACAAGCCCTTGATAGAAGTCATCAGTTCATAGTCAACCCAGATACCACCCATCGTATAGTGGATAGCCGGGAATATCATCATCGGAGTCTTGTACGGATTTTCGTCAGTGATTTCTTCGTACATATCGAACAAGTTACCGTAACGGGCACGAACTACATCTTCACCCAGACGGTCGATAGCGTATTTAAAGTCAAGGAATACGGCCAGACCTGTGTTGTTCACACCGAAACCGGCGTCGCAACGTTCTTTCGCAGCACGTGAAGCAACGTCACGGGGAACCAGGTTACCGAATGCCGGATAACGGCGTTCCAAGTAGAAGTCACGGTCTGCATCAGGAATATCGGTCGGTTTCTTAGTTCCTGCCTGCAATGCCTTGGCATCTTCCAGCTTTTTCGGAACCCAGATACGTCCGTCATTACGCAATGACTCGGACATCAAAGTCAGTTTAGACTGCTTGTCACCGTGTACAGGGATACAGGTCGGGTGGATCTGTGCAAAGCAAGGATTGGCAAAGTAAGCACCTTTGCGGTAAACCTGCATAGCAGCCGAACCATTTGACGCCATAGCGTTGGTAGACAAGAAGTAAGTATTACCATAACCGCCGGTACCGATAACTACCGCATGGGCAGCGAAACGTTCAATCTTACCTGTAACCAAATTACGGGCGATGATACCACGGGCGCGTTCCACACCTTCGTTATCCTTAATCAGCACAACGTCCAACATCTCATAACGAGTGTACAACTTCACGTTACCACGCTGAACTTCACGGCTCAATGCAGAATAAGCACCCAGCAACAACTGCTGTCCGGTTTGACCGCGGGCATAGAATGTACGTGATACCTGAGCACCACCGAATGAACGGTTGTCAAGCAAACCACCGTATTCGCGAGCGAAAGGAACACCTTGAGCTACGCACTGGTCGATGATAGCATTTGACACTTCGGCCAGACGATAAACGTTAGCTTCGCGTGCACGGTAGTCACCACCTTTGATTGTATCGTAGAAAAGACGGTAAACAGAGTCACCATCATTTTGATAATTCTTAGCAGCATTGATACCTCCCTGTGCAGCAATAGAGTGTGCACGACGGGGAGAGTCCTGGATACAGAAGTTTAATACCTTGAAACCCAGAGCACCCAGTGAAGCAGCAGCCGAAGCACCTGCCAAACCGGTACCTACCACAATAATGTCAAGACGACGTTTGTTGGCAGGGTTTACCAATTTTTGATGAGCTTTATAATTGGTCCATTTCTCGGCTAAAGCGCCTTCAGGAATTTTAGAATCTATAGTAGCCATATTCATTTACAATTTTATCATTTACAATTTACGATTAGCAAGCACCACAAGCGAGTGATTTCACGAAGTAGATAACGACTACTGCTGCAAAACCAAGAACTACCAAAGTAGAGTAGATGTTACCAATAGTCTTCCAACGCTCGAACCAGATTTTATTGCTCCAGCCCAAAGTCTGCAAAGCACTCCAGAATCCGTGAGTCAGGTGGAACCACAAAGCTGCTAACCAAATGAGGTAAAGCACTGTAAATACAGGGCATCCGAATGTTTCACGAATGTAAGCGGCACCGTCTGTAGGACCGAATGCGCCCAAATCATGAACACCGATAATTTCGGCAAACTGCATTTTGTACCAGAAATTGGCAAAATGAAGAGCCAATCCGGCAATGACAACAATACCCAGGACAAGCATGTTCTGAGATGCCCATTCCACAGTTTTAGGTTTAACGTTCACTGCATAACGTTCGCTACCGCGAGCTGCACGGTTCTGCATGGTCAACCAGAAAGCGTAGATGATGTGAATTACAAACAGAGCAGCCAGCCCGGCAGTTGCAACCAACGCGTACCAGTTAGCTCCCAAGAATTCACAAATCATGTTGTAAGCATCTTCCGAGAAGAGCGCAACAAGGTTCATCGCCATGTGAAACGTCAGAAACAGGACAAGGGCGATACCTGTGACACTCATCACCACTTTCCTTCCAATAGATGAATTACTTAACCACATAAATGATTGAATTTAAATTATTTAATTGTTAGAACTAAAAATTCTGTTAAAAGCTGTGTATTCACGATGCAAAAGTAAAGGAATTCTAGCGATAATACAAGGAATTATGGAAATTATTCTTTAATTCGGGGAAGGGTAAATGCGAATTACATTATTTTCCTATCTTTGCACTGAACAAATGCCAAACTAAATGAAACGCCAAAGGATTATTTTTCTCATACTGACAGCCTGTTTTACATTCAGCCTCAGCGCACAAAATATAGACATCAATACGTTGAAAACCATCAACCGATGGGATGTACACGGACTGAGCCGCGGATTGTCCGCTAGCGGAGTGATTCTACCCGTAGGAATACCTACAGCCATGGGACTCTATGCATTGATAAAAAAAGACCAGCCGATGCTGAAAGATGCCATTTACATAGGAACCAGTGTGATTGAAGCAGTGGGGATTACATACGCCGCCAAACATATAATAGGTCGTGACCGGCCTTTTGTAAAGTATCCGGATAAGATTCATGCATACGGAGCACCGGATGCCGATAGTCCGTCATTCCCTTCAGGACACACCGCGGCAGCTTTTTCTTTAGCCACCTCACTCTCCATCACTTATCCTAAGTGGTATGTTATCGCCCCTTCAGCCGTATGGGCTTGCGGAGTAGGGTTTGCCCGGATGAACCAAGGGGTGCACTATCCCAGTGATGTAGTGGCAGGAGCCGCTATCGGAGTAGGATGTGCTTTCGTGAACGTGTATGTGAACCGATGGCTGAATAAGGTGCTGTTCGGGAGACAGATAAAGTGATGGTTGGAAAATTATTCCACACCTAAAAGAAGACACAGCAGAAGTTTTTCAGACAACTGCAGGAGTGCAACTATGCGCCCCTGCAGTTAATATAAAGTCTTGACTATCGCTTTTTCAACAGCAGCCCCTCAAAGTCCGGTTGCTCCAACAGTTCCAGCGCTTTCCTGATACTTTCATTCGCGTCATTAATGACGTGATAATATTCATTCATATCCCATAAATCACGGGCTATCAATGCTTTCATCTGCAACCTCAGCAGAGGCAGGGCCTTTTGATACTCTTCTTCATTATATTCCACTCCCATCTCCTTGCCGGTAGCAACCAGTTGTGCCAACATATCCGGAGTCACTTCAAAACGTTTGTAGAACTCATTGAAAGTCTTGTATTTGCCCAGCCACTCTTTACGATGGGCATCAATAAAATGGAAATGAGCTTTCATCAACGCTCCTTTATCACGCAACTGACGATGGTATTTAGTATAGAGAGTCGTATCAATCGGCACAAAATAATCGGGCATGATCCCTCCGCCACCATATACCGTACGGGCCAACCTATGAGTCTTGAACTTCAGTGAATCCGGAAAGTGGATGCTGTCTTCACTCATCATTTCTCCTTTATTATAACGGTCTATCAGGTCTTCATTATACTTTTCAATGCTCTCGTAAGGTTTCTGGATACAACGTCCGGCAGGCGTATAATAGCGGGCCACCGTCAGACGGATCATCGAACCGTCCGGCAAATCAATGGGACGCTGCACCAAGCCTTTACCAAAACTGCGCCGGCCCACAACAACTCCTCTGTCCCAATCCTGAACAGCTCCGGTCACAATCTCACTGGCAGAAGCAGAAAATTCATCAACCAATACCATCAGACGACCGTTCTGAAACTCGCCCGTACCTTTGGCAAAAAACTCGCTACGAGGATTGCGACGGCCCTCCGTATAGACAATCAGTTCCTTTTTACCCAAAAATTCATTGGCAATATCGATAGCAGCATTCAAATACCCCCCGCCATTGCCCTGCAAATCAAGAATCAAGTCTTTCATTCCTTTCTTCTGCAACCCGGTCAGCGCTTTCTTGAACTCCTCATGGGTAGTGGCGGCAAAACGGTTGATACGAATATAACCGATCTTATCTTTAATCATATAGGAAGCATCCAGGCTGTAAACAGGTATTTTATCCCTTTTCACCGTAAAGGGGAGCAGTTCCTTCACCCCTCGGCGAAGTATTTTCAGATTCACTTTTGAATCTTTAGGACCACGGAGACGACGCATAATATCCTCGGTACTCATCTTTACACCGGCTATCAGCGTATCTTCCACCATGACGATACGATCACCGGCCAGAATACCGACTTTTTCGGACGGTCCGCCCGATACAGGCTGTATCACCAGCAAAGTGTCCTCCGCCATATTAAACTGTATACCGATACCTTCGAAGTTTCCCTGCAACGGCTCGTTCATTCTCTTCACTTCCTCCGGATCAGAATAGGTAGAATGAGGATCAAGCTGCTCCAGCATTTTTACGATAGCTTCTTCCACCAGCTTTCCCTCATTGACTTCGTCTACATAAAGATTGGCAATGGCAAATTCCGCCAGTTGCAACTTACGTGCCGGAGAATTCAGGAATTTACTCTCCTGAGCCTGTGCGGCTACGATAGAAAAAAAGCAGGCAATCAAGCCTGCAAAATACATAGTATATTTCATGGTCAGTCTATTTTCATTCCTTCAGGCAAGAATGGCGTCACATCTTTGCCAAACTGCAACAATTCTCTTACAATCGTAGAGCTGATAGAGGTTAGTTCCGGCTCCGTAAACAACAGAATCGTTTCTATTCCGGCCAGTTTCCGGTTGATATCGGCTATAGTTTCCTCATATTCAAAATCGTGTACGGTACGGATACCACGAACAATGAACTGCGCCTCCTTAGCTCGGGCAAAGTCAATGGTCAGACAATCATAAGCATCGACCTTTACCCGGGGATCATCCGCAAAAAGTTTCTCGATCATCTCCACTCGTTTCTCTGTAGGAAACCAAGTTTTCTTATTCTCATTGATACCGATGCCGATCACCACTTCGTCCATAAAAGTCAACGCTCTCTTCACGACCGAATAATGACCGATGGTAAAAGGATCAAAGGTTCCCGGAAATATCGCTCTTCTCATATTTTTTAGTGATTCACTCACGCAATATCTTCTTCTACAACAAGGTTATCTATAATAAAATTCTGACGTTCCATCGTGTTCTTACCCATGTAGAACTCCAGTAATTCCTTTACCAGATCAGTCTTGCGGAGGGAAACTTGCTCCAAACGCATATCTTTGCCGATAAAGTGCTTGAATTCATCGGGTGAAATCTCTCCCAAACCTTTGAACCGTGTGATTTCGGGATTGGGGCTTAACCGTTCGATTGCGGCAACCCGTTCTTCTTCCGAATAACAATATACCGTTTCATAAACTCCTTTCTTGCGGTTACGGACACGGAACAAAGGAGTCTGAAGAATATATACATGACCTTTCTTTATCAAATCGGGGAAGAATTGCAGGAAGAAGGTAATCAGCAACAAACGGATGTGCATACCGTCCACATCGGCATCTGTTGCCACAATCACTTTGTTATATCGTAATCCTTCCATACCGTCCTCTATGTTCAGAGCAGCCTGAAGCAAGTTAAACTCTTCATTCTCATATACAATCTTCTTGGTCAGCCCGTAAGAATTCAACGGCTTACCACGCAAACTGAATACTGCCTGAGTATTTACATCACGGCTCTTGGTGATAGAACCGCTCGCCGAGTCACCCTCGGTAATGAAAATGCAGCTTTCCTCCTTCTTGTCTCCTTTGGCATCATTCAGGTGAAAACGGCAGTCACGCAACTTACGGTTATGAAGATTTGCCTTTTTGGCACGTTCACGTGCCAGTTTGGTCACTCCGGCTATAGCCTTACGCTCTTTCTCCGATTCTTGAATCTTCTGCAACATCACATCGGCCACATCCGTATGTTTGTGCAGATAGTTATCGACCTCAGTCTTTACAAAATCACCTACAAACTTATTAACGGTAGGACCACCGGGAGCCATATTGGTAGAGCCCAGCTTGATTTTAGTCTGACTTTCGAACAACGGTTCCTCCACATTAACGGCAATGGCAGCTACCAATCCGTTACGGATATCGGCATAGTCCATATTCTTGTTGAAATATTCCTTGATGGTACGGGCTATATGCTCTTTGAAAGCACTTTGGTGCGTACCTCCCTGTGTGGTGTGCTGTCCGTTGACAAAAGAGTAATATTCCTCACCATACTGACCGGTATGCGTAAAAGCGATCTCGATATCTTCTCCTTTCAAGTGGATGATGGGATATAATCCCACAGCCGTCATGTTGTCGTTAAGCAAGTCCACCAACCCGTTACGGGACAGGATACGCTGACCGTTATAGATAATGGCCAGTCCTGTATTCAGATAGGTATAGTTGCGGAGCATGGTTTCCACGAACTCCGGACGGAAACTGTAGTTCTCAAACAACAGGTTATCCGGTTCAAAGAAAATATAGGTACCGTTCTCCTCTGTTGTATCTTGTGTGGTATCCGTCAACAAGTCTCCCTTGGCAAAGGTAGCGATACGCACCTTTCCATCACGATAGCTGCGCACCTCGAAACGTGAACTCAATGCGTTGACGGCTTTCACACCGACCCCATTCAGTCCGACGCTCTTCTTGAACGCCTTGCTGTCATATTTACCTCCCGTATTCAACACACTAACAGCTTCAATGAGTTTTCCCTGCGGAATACCCCGGCCATAATCACGCACGCTGACACGGAGATTTTCTTCAATAATAATCTCAATCTTTTTACCCGCCTGCATTTTAAATTCATCGATACTGTTATCGATAATTTCTTTCAAAAGAACGTAGATACCGTCCTCGGCATGTGATCCGTCACCCAACTTTCCAATATACATACCGGGACGGGTACGCACATGCTCCATGTCACTGAGGTGGCGGATATTATCGTCGGTATATTCTACGGCGGGATTGTTTATCAGTTCGTTGTTTTCTTCCATATTGACTTATCACATTTTTATATATCGTTGTTACAGAATACTCTTTTTATAAGCACGACGGCGTTTATGCTGCTCGGTCTTGAAATATTCCCACTGGGCCTGCACCTTTCCGTTCAGTTCCAGTTCCGGATTACTTTCGGCATACTTGAATCCCAGTTGCTGATATACGGGGATCAAGTCCGAGAATAACAAAGCATTGACACCTTTGTTCTGATACTCAGGTTTTACAGCAACCAGCAACAAATCCAACATAGGAGGATACTTATGCAGGAACAACACTTTCAACAGGTGATACCATCCCATAGGCAGCAAACGTCCCTTCGCTTTTTGTAACGCTTCGGACAGAGAAGGCATTGAAATCCCCACTGCCACCAGTTTATCTTCGGCATCGGTCACCAAGGTTACCATACGCAAATCTACAATAGGCAAATACATCTTTATATACTGGTTGATCTGTCCTTGCGACAAAGCCGAGAAACCATAAAGCGGAGCATAAGCCTCATTCATCAACTCGAATATAGCCTGTCCATATTCGGCCGCAATTTTCTTACCCGATGTATATTTCTTCACCTTCAGGTTAAACTTACGTTGAATCAAGTCACTGATACGCTTATGCTTATCAGGAATTGCATCCGGAATATAAATTTTATATTCCACCCAATCGGCATCCTTCTCGAATCCCAACTTCTCCATATGCTGTGGGTAATAAGGATAATTATAGATAGTCGCCATGGTGCTCAATTGGTCGAATCCTTCTACCAGCATACCCTCCGCATCAAAGTCGGTAAAGCCTAAAGGCCCCTGAATGGTATCCATACCTTTTGATTTACCCCATTGGGCTACTGCATCCAACAAGGCACGTGATATTTCGATATCATCCAGAAAATCGATCCATCCGAAACGGACTTCTTTTTTATTCCAAGTCTCGTTTGCGCGTTTATTTATAATCCCTGCAATACGTCCTACCACCTTGTTATCCTTATATGCCAGAAAATACTCCGCCTCACAAAACTCGAAAGCGGCATTCTTCTTCGGGCTGAACGTATTCAGCATATCATCGTACAAATCGGGTACGGAATAGGGATTCTCTTTGTATAACTCGTAGTTGAACCGT
>OHHH01000738.1_pt1 | contig 11050 bp, 9 predicted proteins | sample 1567951 | NCBI WGS metagenome assembly OHHH01 (sample SAMEA3879550, study PRJEB24766) | human gut metagenome | biome: human-associated habitat; feature: feces | place: USA | collected 1985/1987 | reverse complement strand
CAGAATCAGAGCAGATAAGGGAAATTGAGAGAGTAATCCTTCTTAAGGTAATTGACAGAAAGTGGATGGATCATATCGATGATATGGATCAGTTAAAGCAGGGTATCGGACTTCAGGCTCTTGGTCAGAGAGATCCTGTTGTACAGTATAAGATGATGGGCTATGATATGTTCGATGAGATGACAGCGGGCATAGCAGAAGATACAGTAAGACTTCTTATGCATATTCAGGTTGAGCAGAAGATAGAGAGAGAACAGGTAGCCAAGGTAACTGGAACAAATAAGGATGAAGGACCTTCTGTAAAGGGACCAGCAAGAAGAACTGAAAAGAAGATATATCCTAATGATCCATGCCCATGTGGAAGTGGTAAGAAGTATAAGAACTGTTGTGGCAGACAGGCATAAGTTTATAATATGACTTTTGGGCGCGGAATGCTTGAAATATCAGCGTCCGCGCCTGTTATTTTGGAGGATATATGGTAGAATTAGACCAGTTCAGATACAGAATTTCAGGCTATGATAAACCTATGGCACAGATTAAGAAATCACTGGATCTTGACAATAAACAGAAAAGAATAGAAGAGCTGGAAGCAGATATGGAAGCGCCGGGATTCTGGGATAATCCTGATAAATCGCAGAATGCTATGAAAGAACTTAAAGGGTTAAAGGATGCATTTGAAAAATATAATGAACTTGAGACAGGACTTGACGATGTTAAGACTCTGATTGAGATGGCAGAGGAATCCAATGACCAGTCGCTTATTCCTGAGATTGAAGAAGAAATAACTAATCTTGAGGATAAGATGGAAAGCTTAAGAATAGAGACATTGCTGTCTGGTGAACATGATGCATGTGATGCAATTCTTACACTTCATGCAGGAGCAGGTGGAACAGAAAGCTGTGACTGGTGCCAGATGCTTTTCAGAATGTATACAAGATGGGCAGAAAGCCATGGATATACCACTGAAACACTTGATTATCTTGAAGGCGAGGAGGCTGGAATAAAATCTGTTACAATTGAGATAAGAGGAGAGAATGCATACGGACATCTTAAATCAGAGCATGGAGTACACAGGCTTGTAAGAATATCTCCGTTCAATGCAGCAGGCAAGAGACAGACATCATTTGTTTCATGTGATGTCATGCCTGATATTAATCAGGACATTGATATAGAGATTAATGATGATGATTTAAGAATTGATACATACCGTTCAAGTGGTGCAGGTGGACAGCACATCAACAAGACATCATCAGCGATAAGAATTACGCATCTTCCAACAGGAATAGTAGTACAGTGCCAGAACGAAAGATCGCAGCATCAGAATAAGGATAAAGCTATGCAGATGTTAAAGGCAAAGCTGTATCTGTTGAAAGAGGCAGAAAACGCACAGAATTTATCTGGAATCAGAGGAGATGTCAAGGACATTAACTTTGGAAGCCAGATAAGAAGTTATGTTCTTCAGCCATATACAATGGTTAAAGATAACAGAACTAATAAAGAAGTAGCAAATGCAGGAAGTGTTTTGGATGGTAATATTGATCCGTTCATTAATGCATATTTAACATGGATTAGTACGGGAAAAACTGAAGAGTAATAAACATTAAGATAATAAACTGAAGGATAATGAAAGGTGGTACATCAGTATGGCAGATTACATTAAACCAGTAATTTTCAGATTAGGCAATCAGCAGTTCGGAGTAGATATTAATCTTGTCCAGTCAATAGAACGTGAGATTAATATTGTGAGAGTCCCTAATGCAATGGAGTATATCAGCGGAATTGTTAATTTGAGAGGGGAGGTTATTCCTGCTTTCAGCTTGAGAAAGAAGTTTGGGACAGATGATGCTGTTGGAAGTATTGGCGAAGACAGTACAGTTATAGTTAATATTCCTGGTGTTGTTAAGCTGGCACTTGAAGTTGATGAGGTGCTTGAGATCGGAGATATTGATGTAAAGAGGGTTGTCCCAATGCCGGCGCTGGCTAAAACTGTTGATACAGCATATCTCGACAGAGTTGCCAATGTTAATGGCGAATTAGTTATTCTTCTTGATGTTGAGAAATTACTTACACAGTCAGAAGCAGAGAGCGTTAAGAAATTTACTGAAGATATGAGTAATGATAACGGAGGTGCTGCTAATGACTGAAACGAAATTTAAAAGAAATGCTGGTATACTTATGCCTGTAAGTTCATTGCCTTCACCATATGGTATAGGCACATTTGGAAAGGATGCATATGATTTTGTTACATTTGTTAAAGAATGTAATCATAAATACTGGCAGGTACTTCCATTAGGACCAACTACTTACGGAGACAGCCCTTATCAGTCATATTCTGCGTTTGCAGGCAATCCGTACTTTGTTGACCTTGATATGCTTATTGAGGAGGGGTTCCTGTTAAAGTCAGAGGTCATTTCAAGAGACTGGGGTGATGGAATTGTGCCTGTAAATGTTTCTGAAGATGACGCTGTTAATGGAAGATTCGGAACCTACAGAGATGGAAATATTGGCGACGAGAGATATGTCAGTTATGAGAAGATATATAATAACAGATTTGATATATTAAGAATTGCTTACGACAGATTTAAGGATGCATGTGCAGAAAGCAAGAAGACGCTTGCCAAGGGACTTCCTCTTTATAAGCAGTTTGATAATTTTGTTAAAGATAATGCAGACTGGCTTGAGGATTATGCTCTGTTTATGGCATTGAAGTCCCATTTTAACAATGTCTCATGGGGTGAATGGGAAACTGACATAAAGTTCAGAAAGTCTGAGGCAATGAGCCGATATGAAGAGCAGCTTTCGGATGATATAGGATACTGGAAATTCATACAGTTTGAATTCTACAGACAGTGGAATGCGCTTAAGCAATATGCTAATAGTAATGGTATAGAGATTATAGGTGATATACCTATTTATATGGGATATGACAGCGTAGATGTATGGGCTAATCAGGGAGAATTCCAGTTGGATGAGAATTTAACACCGATAAAGGTTGCAGGTGTACCACCAGATGCATTTTCTGATGCAGGACAGAAATGGGGCAATCCTCTTTATGATTATGATAAAATGGAAGCAAATGGATTCAGCTGGTGGAGAAAGAGAATGGCAGCCTCAGCAAAGCTGTATGACGTCATAAGAATTGACCATTTTATAGGAATTGTGAAGTACTATACAATTCCATCAGATATGCCTGATGCAAGGCAGGGCGAGTACAGACAGGGACCGGGACAGAAGCTGCTTGATGTTATTAATGAATCTATTGGTGATAAGAAGATTATCGCTGAAGACTTAGGTGTTGAAGTTCCTGAAGTGGCAAAGATTCTTAAAGAAAATGGATATCCGGGAATGAAGGTCCTTGAGTTTGCATTTGGAGGAGACAGAAAGAATCCACATCTGCCATATAATTATACACAGAATCTTGTGTGCTATGGTGGAACTCATGATAACGAAACTCTGCTTGGTTTCTTTGAAGACAGGGGTGACTGGGAATTAGGATATGCTTATGACTATCTTGATACAAGAGATAAGGGAAGAATGGTTGATCAGGTGTTCAGGGCTGCGTATTCAAGTGTTGCTGTTCTTACAGTATTTGCTGTTCAGGACATTCTCAAGCTTGGAAACTGGGCAAGAATGAATCTTCCATCAAGCATGGGCAATAACTGGAAATGGCGAATGCAGAAAGGACAGTTAGGCCAGCATGAACTGGAATGCATGAGATATCTTGCAAGTGTATTTGATAGAGAAAGAAAGTAATATTAGGATGGGGAAGGAAATTGGCAATAAATTTCCTCCCCTTTTTTGAACAAAAAATAAAAAATAGTTCGATGGTACTATTTACATATTTTAGATTAGTGGTATTATATTCATATAAAGAGACAAGTTAATATGTTGGCAAAGTAGTCGAAAGGCTATGACGCAAAGCCAAGGGTCTTAACTGATTTTATCAGAATGACAGCCGGTTGCATTACAATCAACGCAAATGATTCGTATTATTCAAGCATCCGGTTATCGGATGCTTTTTTTGTTAAACGGGAGGAAACAGATATGAGAAAGAATAATTCTAAGAAGTGGATTAAGATTATGACAATAACAGCAGCAGTACTTGTATTTGGTATTGGCGCTGGTTTCGCTGTTAAAGCAGCAGGAACATCTAATTCAGACAATGATGGTGCTAAGACAGTAGTTGCAGCAGCTAATGATGCAACAGATTCAGTAGTTAAGGAAACAGTTGCCGAGAAAGAGACAGAAGCTGTTACAGAGACAGCAACAGTTGCTACAGAGGCAACAACTGAAATTACAACAGAAGAAGCCACAGAGGCAGTAACAGAACAGAGCAACACAATTGCAGAGACTCAGCCACAGACAGAGGCTGTAACAGAGGCAGTTCAGGCAACAGAGCAGACAGAGGTTGCAACAGAAGCACCAGCACCTGTTGTACAGACTCCATCAGATGCAAGAGTTACACAGGTTATAGCAGGAATCAACGCAGAACGTGCAGCAGCTGGTGTAGCAGCAGTTACATATGATGCAACTCTTACAGATATGGCTCAAGTAAGAGCATCAGAGAATGCAGCTAATGATTACTTTGTTATAGAGAATGGCAAGCACAAGAGACCAGATGGAAGAAATGCTTCTTCAATATGTTCAGATTTTGGACAGGCTGGATATTTCGGTGAGGTTATGGGAAGATATCAGACAAGCCCTGCTGAGATAGTAACTGGCTGGCATAATTCAGCAACACATTATGCATGTATGACAAGCACTAAGTATAGCAGAGTTGGTGTAGGTGTTGCAGCAGATTCAGAAGGATACCTTTACTGGGTAGCAATCTTCATGGATTAATATTAAAGAGACAACAGATTACATAATATAGATATAATTTAATACGGTAAGAACAATGTATTTGCGGCATTGTTTTTATAAAGCTTCGTAAGAAGCATGAAACCCTCACATTCCTCTCCCGTTGTGTGAGGGTTTCTTTTTGCGCGAGTAGCGCGGAGAATATACTTAATGAAAGGACAGGCATGCTTGCATGGCCTGTCCTTTTGTTAAGTATATTCGAGAAGCACCGCGACAATGCCATAACGAAGTTATGGCATCTGCACTACTCGCATGGAGAATATAATTATATGCTTGCAATGTGTATACATATATGGTAATATTCTTTGTGCGATAGACAGTTGTATATCGTAGAAAGACAGAGAAAAACAACTGTCTTTACAAAACGGACATTAGGAAGGTACAGACGCAGTATGGCAGATAATATTCAGTATTATGTTGTTAAGCAAAAGGCTCTGCCCGAGGTTCTGCTTAAAGTAGCGGAGGCAAACAGAATTATTGAGAATGAGAATATATCTGTTGCAGATGCTACGGAGAAAGTTGGAATAAGCAGAAGTTCTTATTATAAGTATAAGGATGATATTTTTCCGTTTAGAGAGAATGTAAAGGGGAAAACTATTACATTTGTATTGTCTATGGACGATGAACCGGGGCTGCTTTCCCTGGTGCTGAAGAAGGTCGCAGAATTCAAGGCCAATATTCTTACTATTCATCAGACAATTCCGGTTAATGGGATTGCATCACTGACGCTTAGTGTGGATATTCTCCCGACTACAGGAGATTCTTCAGAGATGATAGAGCAGATAGAAAGACTTAAAGGTGTCAGATATCTTAAGATATTAAGCAGTGATGCATCTATCTGATATATACAAAGCGATTAAAGAAAACGGAGGCAGATATGGCAAAGATTGCAGTTTTAGGTTATGGAACAGTAGGATCTGGTGTAGTTGAGGTCTTAAATACTAATGGAGCTTCAATTGCAAAGAGAGCAGGAGAGACAATTGAAGTTAAGAGTGTACTTGATTTAAGAGATTTCCCTGGAGACCCGATTCAGGAGAAAATCGTTCATGATATAGATCTTATAATTAATGACCCTGAAATAGAAGTTGTTGTTGAGGTTATGGGTGGCGTAGAGCCAGCATTTACATTTGTTAAGAAGGCACTTGAAGCAGGAAAGAGTGTGTGTACATCTAATAAGGCACTTGTTGCTGCACACGGTCCGGAGCTTCTTGAGATGGCTAAAGAAAGAAAACTTAATTTCATGTTTGAGGCATCAGTAGGCGGTGGAATTCCAATTATCAGACCGCTTAACCAGTCTCTTACAGCAGATGAGATTACTAAGATTACAGGTATTCTTAATGGAACAACTAACTATATTCTTACTAAAATGAGCAGAGAAGGAATCTCATATCAGGAGGTTCTTAAAGAGGCACAGGCACTCGGATATGCAGAAAGAAATCCGGAGGCTGATGTTGAAGGTTACGATGCATGCAGAAAGATAGCAATTCTTACATCACTTGCATTTGGAAATACAGTGAAATTCGAGGAAGTGTATACAGAGGGAATAACAAAGATTTCTAATGAAGATTTTGCATATGCTAAAGAGCTTGGAAGTGTTATCAAGCTTCTTGCAACAAGCTATAGTAAGGATGGCAAGGTATATGCAATCACAGCACCATTCATGATTGACAGCACACATCCATTATATAATGTTAATGACGTTCTTAACGGAATCTATGTACACGGCAATGTATTAGGGGATGTAATGTTCTTCGGAGCAGGAGCCGGAAAGCTTCCAACAGCAAGTGCTGTAGTATCAGATGTAGTTGACTGTGTTAAGCATAAGGGTAAAAATGTTATGACAATCTGGAGCTCAGTAAAGCAGGAGCTTGGTGATACATTTGACGAGACAAGAAAGTTCTTTGTAAGAATTAAGGGCGATGATGTCCAGGCAGCTAAGGCAGCATTTGGTGAAGGACAGGTTGTTAAGGTTGATGGAATTAACGGAGAGTTCGGATTTGTTACAGAACCTATGACAGAGAGAGCATTTGAAGATGCTAAGGATAAGGTTTCTGTTATAAGCAGAATCAGAATAGATGATACTAAATTACAGTAATAATATAAGGGAGAAAAGTAATGGTTAAAGTAGTTAAATTTGGTGGAAGTTCACTTGCAAGCGCAGAGCAGTTTAAGAAGGTTGGTAATATTATCCGTGCTGATGAGGACAGAAAGTATGTAGTTCCTTCAGCACCTGGAAAGAGATTTCCAGAGGATACTAAGGTTACTGATATGCTTTACAAATGTTATGCAGAGGCAGAAGCTGGTAAGAATATTGAGAAGAGCCTTAAGGCAATTGAGGAAAGATATAACGAAATAATAAAGGGGCTTGGACTTAAGCTTTCATTAAAAGAACAGTTTGAGACAATCAAGAAGAATTTTGAGGCACTTGCAGGAAAAGATTATGCAGCTTCAAGAGGTGAATATCTTAATGGTATTATCATGGCTAACTATCTTGGATATGAGTTCATAGACGCTGCTACAGTTATATGCTTCGATAAGGATGGAGAATTTGATTCAGAAAAGACAAATGCAGTGTGCGAAGCAAAGTTTACTAATATTGAAAGAGCAGTTGTACCTGGATTTTATGGAGCAATGCCTAACGGAAAGGTTAAGACATTTTCAAGAGGCGGTTCTGATGTGACAGGTTCAATTGTTGCAAGAGCACTTAAGGCTGATATGTATGAGAACTGGACAGATGTATCAGGTTTTCTCGCAGCAGATCCAAGAATTGTAAGCAATGCAAAGCCAATTAACGTTATTACATATAAGGAATTAAGAGAGCTTTCATACATGGGTGCATCAGTGCTTCATGAATCAGCTATCTTCCCTGTAAGAAAGGGCGGAATTCCTATCAATATTAAGAATACTAATGCTCCGGAAGATAAGGGAACAATGATTGTTGAGACAACATGTAATATGCCGGAATACACAATTACTGGTATTGCAGGTAAGAAGGGATTCGTTGCAATCAGCATTGATAAGGATATGATGAATTCAGAAATCGGATTCTGTAGAAAGGTTCTTTCAGTATTCGAGGATAACGGAATCTCAATCGAACATATGCCTTCAGGAATTGATACTATGACAGTATTTGTTCACCAGGATGAATTCGTAGAGAAGGAACAGAAGGTTCTTGCACAGATTCATAAGGCAGTTAATCCTGACTCTGTTGAACTTGAAGCTAACCTTGCACTTATTGCAGTAGTTGGACGTGGAATGAAGAACAGTACTGGTATAGCAGGTAATATTTTCTCAGCACTTGCAAAAGCTAAGATTAATGTTAAAATGATAGATCAGGGATCTTCAGAGCTTAACATCATCATTGGTGTAAGAAACAGATACTTTGAGGATGCTATTAAGACTATCTATGGAGTGTTTGTTCCAGAAGAATAATAAGTGAACAGGGGGATATGGGATATGAAGGAAGCTAAGAATGAGTTGTTACAGTTTGTCGGCGGCGTAATAATGCTTGTTGTTGGATTGTACATATTGTCACAGAAAGTAATGGTGTCTTCATCATATGGATTTTTTTCATTATGGGGTGGCAGGTTCTCATCAGGTCTTATTATGGTACCATTAATAATCGGAGTTGTATGGATGTTTGCTACAGGTGGTTCATTTGTATCTAAAATATTTACAGTACTTTCGGTAATACTTATAATCGCTTCGATAATTGCATCAACAAGAATATGGCTTGTATCTATTACAATGTATGAATGGATTCTTATACTTGTTCTTATATTTGGTGGTGCCGGATTGGTTGCAAAGGTATTGTTTGCTAACAATAAGTCAGAAAAGTCCAAGAAAGATAAGTCAGAGCAGACAGGCGGCAGTTATACATCAAGTGTAGATGATGAACTTGATAAGATGAAAAAGAATATGAAGTAAATTTCATTCCCCGCACATGGAGTGCGGGGATTCTTGCGTTTATGCAACTGTTGATAAACTTTGATGAAATTGATATAATTAAATGTAATATGCGTATGAAAACGGAGGAAGATTAATGGATATCGCAAAGAAGATAGCGGAAGAGCTGGAAATTAAAGTAACACAGGTAGAAGCTGCTGTTAAACTTATAGATGAGGGGTGTACAATCCCTTTTATTGCAAGATACAGAAAGGAAGTTACAGGAGCGTTAAATGATGAACAGCTCCGTAATCTTGATGAGAGATTAAAGTATTTAAGAAATCTTGAAGACAGAAAGACTCAGGTCCTCGCAAGCATTGAAGAACAGGGAAAGCTTACAGAAGAACTTAAGGCTGCTATTACAGCAGCAGAAACAATGGTTCTTGTAGAAGATCTTTACAGACCATATAAGCAGAAGAGAAGAACAAGAGCAACAATTGCGAAAGAGAAAGGTCTTGAACCACTTGCACAGTTCATATATGCACAGGAAGCTACAGAAGATGTAGAAGTCAAGGCAGCAGAATTTATCAGTGATGAAGAGGGTAAGGAAGTTGCTACAGCACAGGATGCAATAGCAGGTGCATTAGATATAATTGCAGAACAGATATCAGATGTTGCAGATTACAGAACATATATCAGAGACATCACAATGAAAGAAGGAAAGCTTGTTGTAACAGCTAAAGATGAAAAGGCTGAGTCTGTATACGAGAATTATTATGATTACAGCGAGGCACTTTCGACAATTCCGGGACACAGAATCCTTGCAATTAACAGAGGGGAGGATGAGAAGTTTCTTACTGTTAAGGTAGAAGCACCGGAAGAGAGAATATTAAGATATCTTGAGAAGAATATTCTTAAAGACAATGCATTTACAGCAGAATACCTTAAGAACTGCATAGCAGATGCATATGGAAGACTTATTGCACCAGCTATCGAAAGAGAGATAAGAAGCAGCCTTACAGAGACGGCAGAGGATGGGGCAATCAAAGTGTTTGGAAAGAATCTTGAACAGCTTCTCCTTCAGCCACCTATCGCAGGCAAGGTTGTTCTTGGTTGGGATCCGGCTTTCAGAACAGGTTGTAAGCTTGCAGTTGTAGACCCTACAGGTAAGGTGCTTGCAACTAAAGTTATATACCCTACAGAACCACACAATAAGGTGGCGGAATCTAAGGCCGAGGTTAAGAAGCTTATAGATAAGTACCACGTTAATCTTATTTCGTGTGGTAACGGAACAGCTTCAAGAGAATCAGAGAAGATTATTTCAGATATGATACATGAGATGAATCTTCCTGTTGATTATGTAATCACTAACGAGGCGGGGGCTTCTGTATATTCAGCAAGTAAGCTTGCAACTGAGGAATTCCCTGACTTTGATGTGGCACAGAGAAGTGCAGTTTCAATAGCAAGACGAGTTCAGGATCCATTGGCAGAGCTTGTAAAGATTGATCCGAAATCAATCGGAGTAGGTCAGTATCAGCATGATATGAACCAGAAGAAGTTAGAGAACACACTTACAGGAGTTGTTGAGGACAGCGTAAATAAGGTCGGAGTAGATCTTAATACCGCGTCTGCATCACTTTTAGAGTATATATCGGGAATCTCAAAGGTTATAGCTAAAAATATTGTTGCGTACAGGGAAGAGAATGGAAGGTTTGCTGACAGAAAGCAGCTTCTTAAGGTTGCCAAGCTCGGACCTAAAGCCTATGAGCAATGTGCCGGATTTATGAGAATTACAGGTGGAAGCAATCCTCTTGATGCTACAAGCGTACACCCTGAAAGCTATGCAGCGGCAGACGAACTCTTAAAAAAGCTCGGATATGATGCAGACTCAATTACGACAGGAGGGCTTAAGGGGCTTTCGGGTAAAATTAAGAATATTGATGAGATGGCAGCAGAGCTGGGAATAGGTAAGCTCACCCTTGCTGACATAATAAAGGAGCTTGAGAAGCCGGGACGTGATCCGAGAGATGAGATGCCGAAGCCTATTCTCAGAACAGATGTCATGGAGATGAAGGATTTGACACCGGGTATGGTTCTCAAGGGAACTGTAAGAAATGTAATCGATTTCGGCGTATTTGTCGACATAGGAGTTCATCAGGACGGTCTTGTGCACATATCACAGATTACCAATAAGAAATTCATTAAGCACCCGTTAGAGGCAGTGAGTGTCGGAGATATCGTGGAAGTTAAGGTGATGAGCGTCGATGAAGCGAAGAAGAGAATACAGCTCACAATGATATTGTAA
>OHHH01000732.1_pt1 | contig 11074 bp, 8 predicted proteins | sample 1567951 | NCBI WGS metagenome assembly OHHH01 (sample SAMEA3879550, study PRJEB24766) | human gut metagenome | biome: human-associated habitat; feature: feces | place: USA | collected 1985/1987 | reverse complement strand
CACGGCACCGGTGGCGTCCAGCATGGTGTAGGCCATGTTCTTCTTGCTCTTGTTCACCATGTTCTCGATGTTCAGTCCCGCCTCCGTGGTCAGGGCGGTGATCTGGCTGATCATGCCCGGCTCGTTCTTGTGGATGATGCAGATGCGCTTGCCGCCGGCGCGGGGTTGATGCACCTCGGGCATGTTCACCGAGTGGGTGATGTTGCCGTTCTTGAGGTAGTCGCTGAGTTCCTGGGCGGCCATGACCGCGCAGTTGTCCTCGGCCTCCGGGGTAGAAGCGCCCAGATGAGGCGTGCAGATGACGCCCGGACGGCCCAGCAGAGCTTCCGTGGGGAAGTCGGTCATGTAGCCGGACACTTTGCCGGTGTCAAGGGCTTCCAGCAGGGCGTCGGTGTTCACCAGCTCACCGCGGGCGTAGTTCAGCAGCTTGACACCGTCCTTGCAGAGGGCCAGCGTCTGGGTATTGATGGTGTCCTTGGTGGTGGGTAGATACGGCACATGGATGGTGATGTAGTCGCAGAGGGGCAGCATATCATTCAGGTTGACGCAGTGATGGACCTGACTGCTCAGGTTCCACGCAGCATCAATGGAGATATAGGGGTCATAGCCGTAGACTTCCATGCCCAGCTCGATGGCGCAGTTGGCAACGCGGGAACCGATGGCACCCAGGCCGATGACGCCGAGGGTCTTGCCCTTGATCTCGTTGCCCACGAACTGCTTTTTGCCCTTCTCCACGCTCTTTGCCATGGCGGGGTCACCGGCAAGACCCTGAGTCCACTGGGCAGCAGCAGCCACATTGCGGCTGCCCGCGATGAGCATACCGATGACCAGTTCCGCCACAGCGTTGGCGTTGGCACCGGGAGTGTTGAACACCACGATGCCCTGCTCACTGCACCGGTCGAGAGGAATATTGTTGACACCGGCACCGGCACGGGCAATGGCCAGCAGGTTGTCATTGAAGGTGGTGTTCAGCAGGTCGGCGCTGCGGACAAGGATGCCGTCGGGGGCGTCGGCGTCCACCGAGACATCGAACAGGTTTTTGTTCAGCTTTGCCAGACCTACCGGGCTGATGGCGTTCAGGGTTTTGATGGTGAACATACTTTCCTATCTCCTATACACAAAAACTCATGCATTCTCTTTGCGGAACTTCTCCATGAAGTCCACCAGCTTGTCGATGCCCTCGGCCGGCATTGCGTTGTAGATGGAGGCGCGCATACCGCCCACGAGGCGGTGGCCCTTCAGGTTGACGAAACCGGCGTCTGCGGCCTCGGCGCAGAACTTCTTGTCGAGGTCGGGGTCAGGGCTGGTGAAGGTGACGTTCATGGTGCTGCGGTAGCGGTGCTCCACGGGATTATTGAAGAAGTCCTGACCATCGAGGTAGTCGTACAGGACCTTGGCCTTGGCCTCGTTGATCTTCTGCATATTGGCAAGACCGCCGATGTCGTTTTCCAGATACTTGAGCACCAGACCGGTCATGTAGATGCACCAGCAGGGCGGCGTATTGTACATGCTGTCCTTGGCCAGCAGGGTGGTGTAGTTCATCATGGTGGGTACATTGTCGGCGGCGTGACCCAGCAGGTCGTCCCGGACGATGGCGATGGCCATGCCAGCGGGGGCGACGTTCTTCTGGACGCCGAAGTAGATGCAGCCGTACTTGGTGACGTCCACGGGCTTGGAGAGGATCATGGAGCTCATATCCGCCACCAGCGGCACACCCTCCACCTGAGGCACCTCGACATACTGGGTGCCGAAGATGGTGTTGTTCTGGCAGATGTGGATGTAGCTTGCATCCTTGTCGTAGTCGATGGCGTTCACGTCCGGGATGTAGGTGAAGTTCTTATCCTTGCTGGACGCGACGATTTTGGCCTCGCCGAACTTTGCGGCTTCCTTTGCGGCCAGGTTGGAGAAGTTGCCGGTGACGATGTAGTCGGCCTTGCCGGTGGTCATGAAGTTCAGCGGCACCATGGCGAACTGCTGGGTCGCACCGCCCTGGAAGAAGCCGACCTTATAATTATCGGGAATGTTCATCACCCGGCGCAGGGTGGCTTCGGTGTCGGTGATGATGGCGTCGAACCACTTGCTGCGGTGGCTCATCTCCATCACGCTCTGGCCGCTGCCGCCGTATTCGAGCAGCTCTGCCTGAGCCTGCTTGAGCACCTTTTCGGGTAACATGCTGGGACCTGCGCTGAAATTATAAACTCGTGCCATGACGGATTCTCTCCTTTTCCTCTATCTGACGGCCCGTTCGGGCGTTGTGCTCTGGATTTGCCCGTAGTATAATGGTTTTGAGGGGTGCAAAACAAGAGCATCTTTGCACAAAGTTGAGCCGTCAAAGCCCGGGCGGGCGCACGAAGCGCACAAATGTCATCGTGCAGAGGACATTTTCAGAGACATTTGTAAAACAGATGGTGGAGAACCGCATGACTGCTGGGTTTTCTGCTCTTGTCCTCTTTCCTGATTTTTGGTACAATAGCAGTATCTAAGACAAATGTAAAATCAAGTTTTTTTACTCATAAAGGAGAGATCGCCCCCATGTATGGCATTCCGGACAGGCTGAAAGCCCTTTCGGCGGCGGAGGAACAGGTGCTTCTGGCCCTGTGGGACTGCAAACCGCCCGTGTCGCGGCGGGACATCGGTGCGCGTCTGGCCGAAAAAGGCTGGGCCGCCGCCACCGTGCTGAACTTTTTATACCGGCTGGAAGAGAAGGGCTGGGTCATCTGCGCCAAAGAGCAGAACCACAACCTCTACGCCCCCACCGTCACCCGCCGGGCCTACGGCGTCTACACCATGCGCCAGCGTCTGGACACCGTCTTTGGCGGCGACCTCGCACAGGCCGTGCGGGCGCTGGTGAGCGAGAGCGGCTGCTCCCAGAGCGAGCTGGAACAGGCCATCGCTGTACTGAACGAAAAGCACGCAGAATCGGAAGAATATGACCTGTATGATCCGTACGGTTAAACCTCTCAGTCTCGCTGCGCTCGCCGGCTTCCCTGTTAGGGGAGCCCTTGGCAGGCCGCTCAACTCGTACTGGATGAAAATGCACTGCCATCCGTAAGGCAATGGACCCTGCGGTCTGGTTTCAGGAGGATATGATAATGGATTGCAAACTTCGCGCCAAAAACTGCGGCGGCTGCCCGATGCTGGCCACCGAATACGCCGCACAGCTCAAAAAGAAAGAGGCCGACGTCCGCGCCCTGCTGGGCAAATACGGCCCTGTCGCCCCCATCCGGGGGATGGAAACGCCCTACCACTACCGCAATAAAGTGATTTCCACCTTTGCCCCCGCTGCCGGTGGAAAACTCACCTCCGGCATCTACGCGGCTCGCACCCACAAGGTGCTGCCGGTGGAGAGCTGCCTTTTGCAGGACGAGGTACTGGACAAGGTGATGCTGGCCGTCCGCGCCGCCGCCAACGCCTGCCGCTACCAGCCCTTCAACGAGGACAAAGGCACCGGCCTGCTCCGCCACTGCCTGCTCCGCCGGGGCGTCGCCACCGGTCAGGTGATGGTGGTGCTGGTCACGGCCCAGCCCGTGCTGCCCGGCGCGAAGAACTTCGTGAAAGCCCTGCTGGCCGAGGCCGAAAAGCGGGGCGTCCCCGTTACCACCGTCGTACAGAACTACAATCCCCGCCGCACCAGCGTCGTTTTGGGCGAGGACGAAAAAGTCCTCTACGGCAAGGGCTTCATCCTCGACACCCTCTGCGGCAAGACCTACGCCCTCAGCCCCCGCAGCTTCTATCAGGTGAACCCCGTCCAGACCGCCGTGCTCTACGGGCTGGCCGTCGATGCCGCCCACCTCACCGGCAAAGAAGTCGTCCTCGATGCCTACTGCGGCATCGGCACCATCGGCCTGACGGCCTCTGACAAGGCCCGGCAGGTGGTGGGCGTGGAAGTGAACCGGGACGCCGTCCGGGACGCCATCGGCAACGCGAAGCACAACGGCGTAAAAAACGCCCGCTTCTTTGCCGCTGACGCCACCGCATGGATACGGGAAGCCGCCGACGCGGGCCAGAAGGCCGACGTCGTCTTCATGGACCCGCCCCGGGAGGGCTCGACGCTCGCCTTCATCGAGAGCGTGGCCCGCATGGCCCCGAAGCGCATCGTCTACGTCAGCTGCAACCCCGAGACGATGGCCCGCGACCTCGCTCTCCTGACCCAGAAAGGCTACCGCGCCGAGGGCTTCACGCCGGTGGATATGTTCCCCCACAGCGCACACTGTGAAGTGGTCGGGTCGCTGGTTCGTGTAAAATATAGCAGTTTGCGTTTTTAATGCACAAGCAACATCCGCAAACTGCATATCGCAAATATGCTATTTTGATAGGCACTATTTTTGAAAATTGCGATAAAAGCAGTACCATCCGGGAAGCCGTCAAGCTGCTGTCCAGCAAGGGCATCGTGGAGCGCCAGCAGGCGGACGAAGAAGCTGCCCCCGCCCATGACCCAAACCCAAAAAACAGCAGGCCCCGGAGCGATATGCTCCAGGGCCTTGCTGTCATTTTTTATGGAAAAAAATCATGCTTTCCGGGGCGCTGCGGTACTTATTTTTTGTCCACAGGCTCTGCGGTGGCGGTGACTACGATGATGCGCTTTGTTACCTGTTTGCCGTTCTCATCGACCGTCTTGTAAAGTGCAGTACCCATGTAGCGGTCGTCTGCGGGATTTTTTCCTCTCAGTTTATCTATATTCACAGGTCTATCAAATACCTGAGTCATGAACTGAATCGCCTGTCCGCTGACTCCGAGCCCATCGGTGTAAATCACTCCACACCAGACAAAGCGGCTTGTTTCATTCTCACCGTCCGCATTGATTCCAAGGATCTCTTCAGCTTTCTCAGGCAAGGAGCTGTGCTTTAAAGACTCTTCCAGTTCTTTCAGCTCTTCATCGGACAGCGCAGCAATAGCTTTTGCCAGCTCCCGCTCTTTCGCCTGGGGCGTAAAGGTAACGCCCTCCTCTGCAGCCTTAGCCATGTCGTTCATGGCATCTACAATGTCCTTCTCGGTCACAGCGTTGCTGCCGCAGGCTGTGAGAAGGGTCAGAGCCATTGCGCCGGTCAACACAATGGCCAGCAGTTTTTTCAACATCTTCATCGGTTGATTCCTCCATAAAGTAAACGGTGTTTTCCCTGCCTTGACAGGCAGCAGGGTTTATTTTGTTTCATTCTACCCCCCATATATTTGTCAATAGAGCGCCGTTTTTTTGTATACTGTACCAAGTAAGTGATAAAAGTTTTGAGAATGCTGCACAAAAAAGCCCCCGGCCGGGAGCGTTCTGGGCTCCGAGGCCGGGGGCGGGAGGCATGATCTTGCCGGTTCAGAGCCCGAACAGGGCCAGCAGGCGGTGCCACAGGCGGAGGAAGAAATTGTCCTCCGAGGCGTTGTCTGCCGCCGTCTCCACCGGAGCCGTTTCGGCGGGCGTCTCGGCGGTCTTGTAGAGGAACTTCACCCGGCTGGACGCACCCTCGGGTACACCGGCAAAGCTGGTGTAGTCGGCGAGGCGGCTGGTCATCTCTTCCACCACGGTCTGCAGGGCGTGGAGCTGGTCGGCGTCCAGCGCACCGGTGAGCTGAGAAATGCCCTCCTCATTGAACTGCACGAGGCCGCCGCTGAGCTGGTCGGTGCCGTTCTGGAGCTGGAGCACACCGTCATACAGGGCGGATGCGCCGCCGGCCAGCTGAGCGCTTCCGGCCTTGGCGGCGTGTGCGCCGTCAGCGGCCGCAGCCACGCCGTCGGCGTACTGGCCGACGCTGGACACGAAGAACTGTATCTGGCCCAGATTTTCTTTCAGGGCGCGGACGCTGGCCATATCCTCGCTGTTGGCGGTCTGATAGACCAGCTCGTCGTGGATCTTCTGCTGGGCGTCGCTGTCGGTGAGCTTTTTCAGCCAGCCTATGATGAAATCGGGCGAAAAGCTCTGCATCAGGCGCAGAGCGGCCTCAAGGTCGTGGTCGGTCCTGGTGGCCGCGAGGTAGAGCGCGATGTCCAGCTGGCTGGCCTTGAACTGCGGAGCCTGCTCCCAGATGGTGCGCACCATCTTTCTGCGGCCTGCCGCCAGCGTCTTGTCGCCCAGCGAGAGGATGTCGTCAATGACAGCTTCATACGTATCCCACGTCATGGGGGTGTCGATGAGGCCGTTCTCCATGAGGGTCTGGTTGGCGGAGTCCAGCACGCCGTCGGCCACCTGCTGTGCGCCGGAAGTCAGGGCGGCGTTGTTGGACGTCAGGGTGTCCAGCCCTTCCGTCAGCTGTCCGAGGCCGCTGTCCAGCTGGTTGGCCCCGTCCAGCAGAGCCAGCGAACCGGCGGCAAGCTGTGCCGCACCCGCTTTCAGCTGCGATGCACCGTCCAGCAGCTGGTTCATGGCATCATTCAGCGCCGCGATGCCGTCGGTCAAATCGTTGAGGCTGTCGAGGTCGAAGACCTCATCCCCCTGCCCCAGTGCCTCGGCGCTCGCCGCACAGGCCAGCAGGATTTGAGGTGCCGTCAGCGACTCCACGTCGGCCTCCACGGTCACACTGTCCTGTAAGTACTCGGCAACGCCGTTCACCTGTTCGGGAAGCAGGCTGTCGAGGGAATCTTTCACGCCCGGCAGGGTGACGAAGGCCGCGACGCTGCTCTTGGCCGCACTTTCCAGCAGGCCGTTCACGGCGTTGACGTTGCTGGCGTCATCGCCCAGCACGACGCCCACCGCCGTGACCAGCGGGGTGACGATGGTGCGCTCTTTGCCGTTCACGGTCACCTTGCCGGTCTCATTGTTGGTCAGGTCGATGGTGAGCACGAGGTGGCCGCTCTGGCCCAGAAGCTCGCTGAGCGGGGCGGTCCTGCCGTCCAGCGTGTAGGTCACTTTGGCAGAGATGGGCAGCTGACGGTCCGTGTCGCCCTTGTAGTAAACATCGGTGTCGTCGGTGTTCCAGACCAGCGTATCGCCGTTCCGGGTGTACTCGGCGAAGCTCTCGGTATTCACGATATTTTTCAGGGTGGACCTGTCCTCCACACCGGCGAGGCCGTCGGCATTGTAAAGATGCTCGCTGACGGTGGTCTTGGTGACAGAGCCGTCCGCTGCCATGACGGCATACACCGTCTCATCCTTTGAGAAGGGCGCCTTGGTCGCCGCAAAGGCGGGCTGACAGAGGCTGACCATCAGGGTCAGGGCAAGCGCCGCAGAGCCAGCGCGGCGCAGAAAATTCTGAGTTTTTCTCATAGCATTCACTCCTTTGCAGCGTTGGGGGCGTTGAGCCAGTGGTAGGTGGTGCGGCAGATGAGGCCGTCCAGCAGCATCAGGCCGGCGGGCAGCACCAGCAGGATGACCACCATACTGATGAGCGCCCCTCGGGAGATGAGCATACAGATACTTTCCAGCAGCTCCACCTTGCTGATGGCCGCGACGCCGAAGGTAGCCGCGAAGAAGGTCAGGCCGCTTGTCAGGATGCTCTGGCTGCAGTGCTCGAGGGCCTGCTGTGCCGCCGCCTTGGGCGGGCGGAGGGCCAGCCGCTCTTCGCGGTAGCGGGTGGTCATGAGGATGGAGTAGTCCACCGTCGCGCCCAGCTGGATGGTGCCGATGACGATGCTGGCGATGAAGGGCAGCGAGTCGTCGATAAAGTACGGGATGCCCATGTTGATGGCGATGGCCGCTTCGATGCTGGCCACCAGCAGCACCGGCACCGACAGGCTGCGGAAGGACAGCGCGATGATGACCAGCACCGCCGCGATGGACCAGATGTTGACATTTTTGAAATCCTCGTCGGCGATCTCCACGAGGTCTTTCATCATGGCACCCTCGCCGGTGACGAGGCCCTCGGGGTCTGCCTCCTTGACGAGGCGGACCAGCTCGTCCACCTGCGCGTTCAGCGCGTCGCTGCCCGACTTATAACGGCCATTGGCAAGGATGAGCTTGTAACCGCCGTTCTGGACGATGTTCAGCAGCTCGTCGGGCAGAAGTTCCGTCTCAAAGCCCGGGCCGGTGATGGAGTCGAGGCTCACCACCTGGGTGATGCCGTCCACCTCCTTTATCTCATCGCAGAGGGTGGACACCTGGGAAGCGGTCAGCTCCTCCCGGACGAGGATGAAGTGGTTGGTCATCATGCCGAAGTCTTCGCCCAGCTTGTTCGTACCCACGATGCCGGGCATATCCTGCGGAAGAGCGGCAAAAATGTTGTAGTAAATATCGGTCTTGCTCTGGGCCAGCCCGAAGGGGATCATCAGCAGGATGAACACCACCACGACGGGCATCGGGTGCTTCGAGACAAAATGGCTCAGGTGGGTGAGCTTGGGCATAAAGGTGCGGTGGCGGTATTTTTCCACCCACTTATCGAAGAAGAGAATGAGCGAGGGCAGGATGACGATGGTGCAGATGACACCCAGCGCCACGCCCTTTGCCATGACGATGCCGAGGTCTGCGCCCAGCGTCAGCTGCATGGCGCAGAGGGCCAGAAAGCCCGCAATGGTCGTCAGGCTGGACGCCGTGATGGAGCTCATGGTCTTACAGATGGCGTTCTCCATGGCCTCTTCGTTGGAGGCACAGAGCTCCTTTTCCTCGTCGTAGCGGTGGAGCAGGAAGATGGAGAAGTCCATCGTCACGCCCAGCTGCAGAACAGCCGCCAGCGACGCGGTGATAAAGCAGACCTGACCGAGGAAAATATTCGTGCCAAAGTTATAGACCAGCGGGAAGAGCAGCCCCAGCATGAACAAAAACGGCGTGAGCCAGCTTTCCAGCGAGAGGAACAGCACCAGCAGACAGCCGCCCACGGCGCAGAGCACATACCAGGGCATTTCGCCCATGACCAGCGCTTTGGTGTCGCTCAGGATGACGCTGATGCCGCCGAAGAAGCAGTCCTTCCGGAGTATCTTCTTGATTTGGGCCACGGCCTGCATTGTCTCCTCGCTGACGCTCGAGCCGCCCAGCTGGACGATGAGGATGGTGGAGTCGTTCTTGCCGAACATAAACTGCTGGACATCCGCCGGCAGCATCTCCGTCGGCACCGCCGGGTCCAGCACGTCGCTGAGCCAGAAAGTGTTCAGCACGTCCGGCACCTCGTCGATCTCGGCCTTCATGGCCAGCAGCTCGTTGGTGGGCATCCCCTCCACGGTTATCATGTTGGTGGACGCCAGATGGTAATCCGTTTCCAGCAGCAGCTGACCCACGCGGGAGTCCAGCTCCTGGGGCAGGTAAGAAAGGATGTCATAGTTGATGGGCGTGGCGATGGCTCCCACTGCCGCCGGGATGAGCAGCAGGACCGCCACGATGAGGATGAGCCTGCGCATCTTCACGATGGCCCTCGCTAATTTTTTCATTCATTTCCTCCCATTTTATCGTTCCGAAGAAAAACAACTTTTCTCGTTTTTCCGACACACATTATTATAGTACACTCACCCGGGGTGTCAAGAGACAGCGCTGCCGACGTTCTGCCTCTCCCTTTGCAAAACAAAAAGCGGGGCGCACAGGTGGTCAAGTCTGTGTGTCCCGCATTTTGTACTTTTTTGCACAGGCCGCCGTACCAGAGCGCCCCGCGCTGCGCGCAGGGAAAGCGGAGCAAACCATAAGCCGCTTTCTCTATAATTAGGAGAATGGAATGGAGGAGCCGAATCGCCTCAAAGAGAGTTGCAGGCATCCCTTTGCAGTGAATCGGAGGAGCTTTGGTTAGGTTAAACTAACCTCGCCGTGACAACAGGATACCATAGTTTGTCATGACTGTCAAGCCTGTTTTTCAAATTTTCAAAAAATTTTTCTCCGGCGGCCTCCATGAGCATTTTTCATAACAAAAACCGCCATCTCTTGTAGAAAATCCACAGGTTCCCTCTTGCTTTTTCTGAGAATCACTGTTATTATATTGTCAGGCCGTTGCAGTCGGACTCGATTGCCTGTCTGCAGCGGCTCATAAACAGCGCAGGGGTTGCCATCCAAATACCTCTGCGCCCTGTACCACCCTGTCTTTCAGAAACCGCAATCGGCGGCTTTTTTAAGACGGAACAGTTAGACTGCTCTAACTAATTATTGCAAAGCAGATTGGTCGGAGCGTCAGGAACGGAGCAAGGAGGTTCCAATGATCGATTTTGAACAGTGGGAAGGCTTTGAGGGCCGCATCTGGAAAGAGGAAGTCAACGTCCGCGACTTTATCCAGAAGAACTACACCCCTTATGACGGCGACGAGTCTTTCCTGGCTGGCCCCACCGAGGCCACCGATAAGCTCTGGGGCGCACTGCAGAAGCTGCAGAAGGCCGAGCGTGCCAAGGGCGGCGTGCTGGATATGGAGACCGAGGTCGTCAGCGGTCTGACCGCGTACGGCCCCGGCTACATCGACGAGAGCCTGAAAGAGTTTGAGCAGATCGTCGGCCTGCAGACCGACAAGCCCCTGAAGCGTGCATTCATGCCCTACGGCGGCATCAAGATGGCGGAGCAGGCCTGCACTACCTACGGCTACCAGCCCTCTGAAGAGCTGCACAAGATCTTCACCGACTACACCCGCACCCACAATCAGGCTGTGTTCGATGCCTATACCCCCGAGATGAAGACCGCCCGCCACACCCACATCATCACCGGCCTGCCCGACACCTATGGCCGTGGCCGTATCGTCGGTGACTACCGCCGTGTGGCACTGTACGGCATCGACGCCCTCATCAAGTTCAAGCAGGAAGACTTCGCCAACTGCGGCGACGGCACCATGACCGATGACGTCATCCGCCTGCGCGAAGAGATCGCACGCCAGATCAACGCCCTGAAGGGCATGAAGAAGATGGCCGAGGCTTACGGCTACGACATCTCTCAGCCCGCTAAGACCGCCAAGGAAGCCTGCCAGTGGCTGTACTTCGGCTATCTGGCCGCCATCAAGACCCAGAACGGCGCCGCTATGAGCGTGGGCCGCATCTCCACCTTCCTCGATATTTATATCCAGCGCGATCTGGACAAGGGCATCCTGACCGAGAGCGAGGCTCAGGAGCTCATCGACCACATGGTCATGAAGTTCCGCATGGTCAAGTTCGCCCGCATCCCCAGCTATAACCAGCTGTTCTCCGGCGACCCCGTCTGGGCAACGCTGGAAGTGGGCGGCATCGGCATGGACGGCCGCAGCATGGTCACCAAGAACTGCTA
>OHHH01000722.1_pt1 | contig 11205 bp, 10 predicted proteins | sample 1567951 | NCBI WGS metagenome assembly OHHH01 (sample SAMEA3879550, study PRJEB24766) | human gut metagenome | biome: human-associated habitat; feature: feces | place: USA | collected 1985/1987 | reverse complement strand
TCTGCCTGCTGGGCTGGAGCCCCAAGGGCGAGTACGCCGAGCAGGAGATCTTCTCTCTGGCTGATCTGGTCAAGATCTGGACGCCGGACGGCATCTCCAAGTCTCCCGCTATCTTCGACCCTCTCAAGCTGCGGGCCATCAACGCCGAGTATATCCGCCGCCTGTCCCCCGAGGAGTTCCTCGCCAAGGCTGAGCCCTGGATCGACAGCGCCGTCCATACCCCCATCAACAAGAAGCTGCTCTGTGCAAACCTGCAGCCCCGCTGCGAGGTCCTGGGCGAGATCCCCGAGCAGCTGGATTTCTTCGACGCCATGCCCGAGTATGACGTGAGCCTCTACGCCAACAAGAAGCAGAAGACCACCCCTGAGTCCGCAAAGGAGGCGCTGGAAGCCCTGCTGCCCGTGCTGAGCGACGAGGCACTGGACTTCAATGACCGTGACACCGTCTTCGACGCCTGCAAGGCCAAGGCCGAGGAGCTGGGCAAGAAGAATGGCTGGCTGCTCTACCCGCTGGGCATCGCCCTCTCCGGCAAGCAGCGCACCCCCGGCGGCGGCACCGACCTCGCCTGCATGATGGGCCGCGAAACGACCCTCGAGCGGGTGAAGGCCGCTATCGAGAAGCTGAATGGCTGAGCCGCTTTTTGGCGAAGCGCACTACTTCTGCTGAGATTTTATCCCATCCCATCACCCCGCCAAAAACTGCGCGCACTCTGCGCTACAGTATACGCAGAAGGCGCGGGAAACAGAACAGCACAGCGTGATATTGCAAAAGATCCCCGCCGGAAAGCGGGGATTTTTTCATGCAGGTATCTTTTCGGACGATACAGCTCACAGACGGGAAAAAGCGGGTGAACGGTGCGCTCCGGGCGCGGGCGGCAGTGCGGCCTGCCCTGCGGCAGGGGAGCGCGTTCCTGCTGGGGCTGGCCGGAGGCTGGGCCGTGCTGTACGGTGCGCTGATGCCTTTCGGGCTGGGGCTGACGCTGGGCTTTGCAGAGGACTGCTTCGCTGTGGGAGCCGCCGGGGCCGCACTGGGGGTGCTGGCCCGGAGTTTTGGAACGCTGACCGTGGAGAGCGTCTGCCTGCTCTGCGCACTGGGTGCGGCGGTAGCGGCACGGTGGCTCTGGCCCGGCCGATTCGTCCCGGCGGTGGCGGCTGGCTGCGGCACACTGGTGGGAAGCGCAGTCTGCTTCGCGGCGGGGGAGGAAAACGGCGTTCAGACCATCCTGTTCTGCGGCGGCGACGCCCTGCTGGCAGCAGCGGCGGGATACGGCCTGCGGCGCTTCCCGCCCGAAAAACCGGGCATGGGCAGTCTGATCTTGTCTGCCGCTGTGGCCACCGCACTGGGCGGGATGAGCTTTGGCTTCTTCCTGCCCGGGGTGATGGCCTGTGCGGCGGCAGAGCTGGCCCTCTGCTGCAAGGGCCTGCCGCCGGAGGCATTGGCTTTCAGCGGGGTGACGGGTGCGGCTCTGGCCGCGTCAGACCCTGCCCTTGCGCCTGCCGCCGCCGGGCTTGCCTGTGGGTGTGCCGCTGCGGCAGTGCTTGCCCCGGCGCGACGGGTGGAGGGGCTTGCGGCCTATGCGGGCGGCTGTGTGGCGGGGGTGCTCTGCATCCAGCCGCTGGCGGGGGCGTTCAGCTTTCTGCTCAGCGCCGGGGCGGGTGCGGGGCTCTGCGCCCTGCTGCCTGCGGGCTGGCTGATGCCTGCCCTCAAAGAGGACGACCCGCCCGGCGACGAGCGGCCGCGCCTCTCTGCCGCCGCGACCCGGCTGGAAGCGGTGGCCGAAAGCCTCTCCTCGCTGGCGGAGACGGTGAACGAGGTGTACGACGCTTTTCCACGCCGGTGCGAGGGGTTCCGATGGGTCATCGACAACATCCACGACGGCCTTTGCGCCAACTGCGGACGGCGGGAAGTCTGCTGGAAGCAGGAGCACGCCTCCACACTGGAAGGAATGGAGGCCCTGCGCCCCATTCTGGAAGAAAAAGGCCATCTGGAAGCGGCACTTCTGCCCGGTCAGCTGGCGCGGTGCATCCACCCGGCGGCGCTCTGCGCGGCGGGGGACAAGGCGTTTGCACTCTACCGCAGCCGCCGGGAGGCCCGCGTCCACTCCGAGGCCATGCGGACGGCCCTTACTGAACAGTACAGCGCCGTGGCCGATGCACTGGGCGTCCTCAGCGAACAGCTGGGCCGTCCCGGAAGCCCGGAGCCCTACAAGTCTGGCCGGGTGTCGGCGCTGTTCGCTCAGCTGGGAACGCCGCCGCTGGAATGTGCTGTGACGCTGGACGATTTGGGCCGCACCCGGGCGGCGGTGACGCTGCCCCGCACCCGCTTCAATGAAAAAGAGCTGGCCGCTCTGGCCGGGGAGGTGGGGCATATCTGCCGCCGCAGCCTCGAGCCGCCGCAGGTGCTCTCCTGCAAGGGGATGACCACCCTGCTCTTTGCCGAAAAGCCCCTGCTCCGGGCCGTATTCGGGACGGCGGGCGCGGCGGCGCGGGGCGAGATCTCCGGCGACGCAGTCCAGCAGTTCTGCAGTGCGGCAGCGGCCCAGATGATACTCTGCGACGGCATGGGAACGGGACGTCCGGCGGCAGTAGACGGCAACCTCGCCGCAGAGCTGACGGCACGCCTGCTCAAAGCGGGCTTTACCGCAGAGCTTGCGGCCCGGCTTGTGAACGTAGCGCTGGCGCTCAAGAGCGACGAGGAGAGCGGCGCGACCCTCGACCTCGTGAGCGTAGACCTCTATACCGGCACAGCCCGGCTCTTCAAGGCCGGTGCGGCCCCGGGCTTCCTCGTGCATGGGGGCAAGGCCCGGGCTGTGGGCGAAGCCAGCCTGCCGATGGGCATCCTCGGCGGCGTCAGCGGACAGAGCCGGGTGGTGCATCTGGCGGCGGGGGACTATGTGGTGCTGGTGTCGGACGGCCTCTTGGTGGACGGCCCCGGCTGGGTGATGCAGCAGCTGGAACTCTCCGCTGCCAAGGCAGAACAGCCCGACGTTCTGGCGAAAAAGCTGGTGGAAGCCGCCCGCGCCCGAGCCGTCCAGCGGGGCCATCCCGACGACATTACCGCCGCTGTTCTCCGGCTCGAAAACAGCTGAGTTGCTTTTTAGGCGGCGAGAGGGTATACTTGTCAGTATCTAGAACGATCATAGGAGAGACACATATGCTGACAGTTACAGTTGCACAGGACGGCAGCGGCGACTTCGCGTCCATCGCGGAGGCGGTGCTGGCCGTACCCTATGAGGAGGAAGCACTGGTGCAGGTCGGTCCCGGCATTTACCGGGAAAAGCTGGTCTGCGAAAAGCGCTGCATCACCCTGCGGGGGGCGGGTGCAGATAAGACAAAACTCGTGTGGGGCGACGGCGGCAAGCTGCCCCACAAGGACGGGCGGCCCACTCATACCTTCCGCAGCTACACCGCCTTTTTCAGCGGCGAAACGCTCTGCGTGGAGGACATGACGATTGAAAACGACGCCGGCCCGGGCGCGAAAGCCGGGCAGGCCGTCGCGGCCTATGTGGACAGCACCCGGGCGGTGTTCCGCCGGGTCAAGCTGCTGGGCAGTCAGGACACGCTCTTCTGCGCCCCGCTGCCCGAAAAGGAGCGGGAGAAGGACGGCTTTCTCGGCCCGCGCGGTCTTGCGCCCCGCAAACCGACCGCCCAGTACTACACCGACTGTGAGATCGCAGGTGACATTGATTTCATCTTTGGCGGCGGCGACGCCCTGTTCGAAAACTGCGTCATCCGCACGGTGGACAACCACATCCCCCACAGCTATGTCACAGCTCCTTCGGGCAGGGCAGACGGACTTGGCTTTGTGTTCTGGAACTGCGATTTCGTCTCCGACTGCCCGGCGGGCAGTGTCTATCTGGGGCGTCCGTGGCGTCCCGAAGGCAAGACGGCGGTGCTGGACTGCCGTCTCGGCGCCCACATCGCGCCGGAAGGTTTTATCGCATGGAATGACCGCACCGATACCGGCCTTGCCAGCTTTGCGGAAGCTGACAGCACCGGCCCGGGCGCAGCAGAGCGCCCGGCGTGGGTGAAACAGCTTTCCGGGCCGGAGGCAGCGGAACTGCTGGCCCACGCCCGCACCCTCTGCCGACCGAAAATCAACTGAGGATGTAACAAATGAAAAAACTGCCGAATTTTGTAAAGTGGCTCATCATTGCCGTGGTGCTGGCCGCAATGGCCGCGATGATGGTGGCCGTGAACGACCGTGCCTCCCGGGTGGAGATGCCAATGCCGGACAACAGCCTGGGCATCTATCGCCAGACGCCTGCCACTGGAAAGTGAATCAGAAAAACGAGACGGGACTGCTGGAAAGCGGTCCCTCTTTGCTTCTTTGAGAAGTTTTTGTCGAATCCGCCCGTTTAGATTGACGAATGGCTCAACTTTTTGTATACTGAACAGGCACGAAGTTGACAGAATTTTCCTGTTTTTCCTGCACAGGAACATTTTTTGCGTTGTGTCGGTGTAAACGACGCTCATTCTGCCATCTTTCCGGACACACTGAAAAGGAGAAATGAATATGAAAACAACTGGCATCGTTCGGGGCATCGATTCTCTGGGCCGCATCGTCCTCCCCAAGGAGCTGCGCACCAATATGCACATCGACAAGGACTCGAAGCTCGAGATCTTCGTGGAGGGCGATCAGATCATCCTCAAAAAGCACCGTCCCGCCGGAAGCTGCGATTTCTGCGGTGAGCTGGCGGCTGACATGGCCCAGTATGAGGGTTACTGCATCTGCCCCGCCTGCCGGGCCAAGATCGCTGCGCTGTAAACGGAAAAGGAGAATCACATGAGTCAGATGACCGATTTCACCCTGCCCTCCTGCGTACCGGGCCGGACGCTCCATGCATTCCGCTGTGTGCCGGAGGGCGAGGTGCGGGCCATCCTACAGCTCTCCCACGGCATGGTGGAGTTCATCGACCGGTACAAGCCTCTGGCCGAGTATCTGGCCGCCCGGGGCATCCTCGTCACCGGCCACGACCATCTGGGCCACGGCGGCTCTATCCGCACCAAGGCAGATTACGGCTATTTCGCCCAGCCCGACGGCAACCGCGCCGTCCTCGACGATCTCCACGCTGTCACTGCGCTGACGAAGCAGCTCTATCCCGGTGTCCCCTATTTTCTGCTGGGCCACAGCATGGGCTCGTTCTACGCCCGGCAGTACCTTTGCGAGTGGGGCGATGAGCTTGACGGAGCCATCATCATGGGTACCGGCTTCCAGCCCAAAGCGCTGGTCGCCACGGCCCGGGCGCTCTGCCGGGTGCTGGCCGTTTTTTTCGGCTGGGAGCACCGCAGCAAGCTGGTGGCGAACCTCTCCTTCCTCGGCTACAACAGGGGTCTTGAGGGCCGCACGCCTCAGGACTGGCTCAACCGTGACCAGGCCGAAGTGGACAAGTACCGCGCCGACGAGCGCTGCATGTTCACCTTCACCCTGAACGCCTACTACAGCATGTTCACAGGCATCCTGCGGCTGTACGACCCCGCCGTTCTGGCCGGGGTGCCAAAGGACCTGCCCCTTCTCTTCCTCGCCGGTGACGCCGACCCTGTGGGCGAGCGCACCGCCGGAGTCCGGCGGGCCATCCAGAGCCTCCGGGACGCCGGTGTCGGGAACATCGAGTCGAAATTCTACCCCGGCGCCCGCCACGAGCTGCTGGTGGAGACGAACAAAGCCGAGGTGTTTGCGGACATCGCCGGCTGGCTCGAAAAACAACTGCATCTTTGAATCCAAAGCTCCTTCATCGGACTGCCGATGTGGGGGCTTTTTCTTCTGGACTACGGAAAAGCGCCCCGCCGGGCGGCCCGAAAGCCGCCTGACAGAGCGCTTATAGATTCATTTTTACTTTTTGGCTGCCCAGCCGTCCACGACAGCCACAAGGGCCTTGCCCCGGCGGCCCAGAATTTTAGGCAGCAGGATGCGGGCCATGGCCCAGACACCGGAGAAGTTGTACAGGATGATGAGGGCGGTAATGATGCCCGTCCAGAGGCCGTACAGCGGCGTCTCGGCCAGCAGCACGAAAGCCTCGAACACCAGCGCGGCGGCGTTGACGAGGACACGGCCCGGGTGGACATGCATCCCGATCATGCCGTGGGCATCCATGGCGCGGAGAGTGAACACCAGCCCGAGGCCGAGGAAGGACGCATAGGTCGCACCCACAGGACCCCACCACTTGATGAAGAAGTAGTTCATGAGGCAGTTGCTGATGGCACCGGCCATCATGGTGACCATGCTGCGCTGGGACTTCTTATTCACGACATAGACGCTGTTCATGAACTGGTTGAAGCAGCTGCAGGTAGACGCCAGCACGAGGAACGGCACGAAGTGCCATGCGTAATAGTAGTTGGACTTCATGACGTGCATGACCGGGCGGCAGAGCCAGATGATGCCCGCCGCACAGCAGAACAGCACGCTGGAATAGGTGCGGAAGATCTGGGTAAAGAACTTGGCTCTCCCCTCTTCCTCGGTGACAGCCGACAGCTGCCATGCGTCGTAGAAGATAAGGCCCAGCGTCGTGAGGATGGTGGGCAGGAAGTAGCCGGTGGAGAGCAGGCCGCTCCATGCGTCGCCGCTGTGGCCGTCGAGGCCGTCGCACATCTCACGCACAAAGAACAAATCGGATGCGTTGATGATCCAGAAGCTTATCTGGGCCGGTATCATGGGCAGCGAGAAGTGGAGCATCTGCTTCCAGAGGGTCTTGTTGATGCCCTTCAGCTCGATGAAATCCCAGAGCTTGCCGGTGAACATCAGGAAGAGCACGCTCGCGAAGTCGCCGCTGATGATGGCCAGCAGATAGCCGTTGGCCCCCCACTTGAAACCCACCAGATAGAGCACATAAAACGCCATGGTCGCCACGGTGCAGAGCACACCGTCCACGGCCACCAGCTTGTTCCACTGGCGGCTGCGCACGAACTGGGTGCAGAGGGTGCGCAGGCAGCTCATCAGGACATAAATATAAATGAGCAGGCCGTACTGGGCCATATCGGGCAAAAACTGCGCCACCGGCCAGCAGAGCACGAGGATGCCGAAGCCGCCGAGGATGGTGAGCAGGCCGTTGGTGAACACCTGCTTTTCGCTGTTGCCCTTGTCGAGGCCGAAGCGGATGATGGCGTTGGACATGCCCATCGACACAAAGGGGATGAGCAGGTTGGCGTACTGGCTCAAAATCTTCGACAGGCCGAGGTCGGAAATCTCGGCCATCGCGTACGTCAGGAACGGCTGGACGATGAGCGTCAGCAGCTTGGACGAAAAGCTGCTGATGGCAAAGATGATGGTATTGCCGGCGAGCTTCGAATATTTATCGCCGCCGGAGGTCTTTTCGCTTTCCAAAAGATTTTCTCTCCTATTTTAATAAATCCCGCCGGGCTTTCCAGTCCGGCATCAGCTTCGCCACTTCGGCCCAGAAAGCCGGGCTGTGGTTGGGCTGCAAGAAGTGGCAGTACTCATGCACTACCACATAGATCTGTGCCGCCTCGGGCATATTGTAGAGCTGGAGCGCGAAGGTGATCTGGCGCTTCGCCATATGGCAGACGCCCCAGCGGCTGGTCATGCTGCGCACTTTGATGGTGGGCTTCTGCCCGCCCAGCACCCCGGCAAAGGCCGGGTAGACCTTGTCGCTCATGGCCGTGAAGTGGGCCAGGGCGGCCGCCTTGTCGGGCAGTTCCTCCTGCCGCTTTTCGCGGGCAGCCTGCCGGGCCTGTGCGGCCCGTATCCACTCCGCCTCGGCGATGACGTAGGCGTCAGCCGCTTCCAGCGTCGTGCGCAGGGGGATGCTGAGGGCCACGGTGCCGTCCCGCCGGACGTGGAGGTTGAGCCGCTTGACCCGCCCCCGCGTCAGCTCATAGGGGATGCCCCCGGCCGCCCGCAGCATCACGCGCCCTTTTTGCATCTGCGCAGCTCCGCAAGGGGCAGCTGAGACAGCACAACCGCGGCGAAGATGAGGGTGCAGCCTGCGCTCTCCCGCATCGAAAGGTTCTGGCCCAGCAGCAGCCAGCCGCCCAGCGCGCTGAATACGCTTTCCAAACACATGATAAGGCTGGCGATGGCGGGGTTCAGATCTTTCTGGCCCAGGATTTGAAGCGTATAGCCCGCGCCGCTGGACATGACGCCGCAGTAGACTACCGGCAGAAAGTTTGCGCCATACTCTGCCAGCGTGGGCGTCTCGAAGATCAGCGCCGCCGCAGAGCTCTCCACAGCCACCACGATGAACTGGATGAGGCTCAGCCGCACACCGTCCACAAGCGGCGAAAAGTGGTCGATGGACATGATCTGGAAGCTGAACAGCACGGCGCAGCTGAGAAGTATCCAGTCGCTGGTCTCAATGCCGCCGAAGCCGTTCTTCATGCAGAGCATATACAGGCCCGCCACGGCGATGACCATGCTGACCCAGAGCTGAACGCTGCCCTTCCGGCCCAGAAAGAGGCCGAACACCGGCACCAGCACGACGTACATGGCCGTCAGGAACGCGGCCTTGGCCGTGGACGGGTTGATGGTGATGCCGATCTGCTGAGCCGCAGAGGCCGCGAACAGGAAGGTGCCGCAGACGAGGCCCGCCGCCAGCAGGGTCTTGCGCTCCGACTTCTCTTTCGGCCAGCCGTAGGGCTGGCCCTGTTTTTTGCGCACGGCGTCGAAGGCGAACACGGTGGGGATCAGCACGAGGACGGCCAGCCAGCTGCGCCCTGCGAGGAAGGAATAGGCCCCCATGCCGGAGCCTGCGCTCTGGGCTACGAAAGCCGTACCCCAGATAAAGGCGCAGAGCATCAGCATGAGCGAATGTTTGGTCTGTGTCTTCATCCTGCAATGCCCTCCACTTTGAGTCCGCCATAGAGGTAGTAACGGCTGGAATCGTAGGAGATGGTCAGACGGTAGCTGGCCGCCGGGTCCAGCCCGGAGATGACGCAGCGGTAGTTCTGACCATCGGTCTTGATATAATAGGTGCTTCCGTTGACGTACTGTGCGCCGCCGGCCACCTTCTGCCAGACGGACACCTTGTACCGCTGGGTACCCTCGGCGGTGCCGTAGCCGGTGATGGTCAGGCTGCCGCCCGGGACGGTGAAGTAATCGGTCTGGCGGCTCCAGATGCCGTTGAATACGAGGTTCAGGCTCCCGTTCACCGCCGCCGAGGCATACTTGGCCGAGGCGTCAGCAATGCCCTCGAGGTTCAGCGGGTCGCTGGTCAGTTCGGCCCAGCGGGTGCTGTCCTCTTCCTGCACCTCGTTGTCCGCGCTGTTCTTCATGTCCAGCACAGTCTTGACGCCAGACGCAGCCACAAGCAGTACCAGCACCGCCACGACGAGCAGGACGATTCGCTTTATCTTTTTCATGATCTTTTATCCTCAAATTTTGTTTTAACACGAGGTTTTACACGATTTATATAGTATACCGCATTTTGCTTTTCCATACAAGAGTTCAGGCTGTAGTCAGAGCGGCCAGCGCCGCACGTTCGGCGTCGGCAAGCTCCGGCTGGGCTGACCGGAACAGCGAATCGTACCGGTAGAGCGCCCAGCCGCCCGCGCCGAGGCTGTGCAGACTTTCCACCTGCCGGGCAAGAGCGCTGCCCGTACACCACTGGCTCTGGCTGTCCTCGTTGGCACCGCCGTCGCCCTCGCCGATGCGATAGGCCCCCAGCCCGAAGTAGAGGGCCGTGGATGCCGCCCTGGGCATGGCCAGCCACTCCGGCACGATGTTCTCGAAGGCGAAGCGGGTGCTGCCCGACTGGAGGGTATAGCCGTAGCCCCAGTATATCTGCGGGCAGAGGTAGTCCACCACAGCGTTTTCGCCTTCGGCGGCCAGCCATGCTTTCACGTCGCTGTACTGCTGTCCAAGGTCGTTGTCGGGGTTGCCCTGCGGGCTGACGCCGAAACGGAGGGTAGCATCGGCGGCTTTGACGGCGTCGTGGGCCGCTTTCACCAGCGCGGTGATGTTCTGCCGCCGCCATGCGGCCAGATCCCCCGCGCCGCTGGCGGCGAACTGGGCCGCGTCCAGCGCAGCGTCTGTCGTGGGGTAAAAATAGTCGTCGAAGTGGATGCCGTCCACAGCGTAGTTCTGCACCAGCTCGGCCACGCCCTGCACCACATAGTCGGCAGCCTCCGGAATGGCGGGGTTCAGGTAGGCCCCCTCGTTCACAGTGCAGACCCACTCCGGGTGGGTGTTCAGCAGGCTGTTCTCTGCAAGGACGGGGGGCATGGAAGCCGAGCTCCTGAGCCGGTAGGGGTTGACCCATGCCTCCAGCGAAAGCCCCCGGGCGTGGGCCTCGGTCAGCAGCACGTCCAGCGGGTCAAAGCCCGGGTCCTGCCCCTGCACGCCGGTGCACAGGTGGCTCCACGGGAAGAGGCTGCTCCGGTAAAGCGCATCCCCGAAGGGCCGCACCTGCGCAATGACGGTGTTCAGCCCAAGGGACAGACAGTTGTCCATCAACGCGGCGGCATCGGCCCGGAACGCGCTTTCTGAGGAAAAGTCCATCTCTGCAAATTCGAGATAGCTCACCCACACCGCCCGCCACTCCCCGGCGGGCAGGGCGGGGTTGGGTGCCGGGGGCGTATCCTGCCCTGAGGCAGCAGTGCGGTCTGCATCGCTTTTCTGCCGCAGATACCACCCCGCCGCAGCACAGGCGGCTGCGCCCGCCCCTGCCAGAAAGGCTCTGCGGCCAAAGCGGCGTTTTGCCTTGGCTTTAGACGTCCTGCGGCGCTGGGTCACAGGGTCTCCTCCTGCGTCTTATACAGGGTAAGCCCCGCCCAGCCCCGGGCGCAGGTCAGCAGCATGAACATCAAATTCGTCCAGAAGGCAAGGCCGCTCATGCCCGCGTACTTGGTCAGCATCCAGAACACCAGCCGCAGCACCTCGGCGGCGCTCACCAGCTGCAACTGCCGCTGGATGGGTCTGCCGCGCTCGTACTCCGTTGCCAGCAAAGCAGGCCACACCAGCGCCGAGCAGATATCGCCCGCCCAGCCGCTGGCACCCAGCTTGCTGAGCATCAGCACCACGAACACGCCGGTGTAGTTGCGTTTTTCCCTTGCCGGTGCGCCCTTTTGCGCCGCCAGAAACAGCACCGCGATGCCGGTAAGGCAGAACACGATCATTTCCAGCCCGGAAAAATCCATCCCGCTCAGCACGGCAAAGCCGCCCAGCATGGACACTGCCGCCGCAGCCAGCAAAAAGAAATACCAGGTCTTGCGTGTAAATTTGAGCTTCATTGTGTTCCTCCCGCCTGCAGCA
>OHHH01000717.1_pt1 | contig 11284 bp, 12 predicted proteins | sample 1567951 | NCBI WGS metagenome assembly OHHH01 (sample SAMEA3879550, study PRJEB24766) | human gut metagenome | biome: human-associated habitat; feature: feces | place: USA | collected 1985/1987 | reverse complement strand
AACATACTTTTGCGCAAGGCAGGGTTCTCCGATACGGACACAGACAAATATTTTCGTCTTGTGGTCGATCACGAGGGCGCAGACTGGACTTTTGTTTGCCCGTCAACATATAACAGTATTACTCGCAAGGAAAAGCAAATAGAAAGCTTTTTCAAAGACGGTATGATCGTTATTCCCAAGGCATTAAAGCAGCTTGGCTATGATGTTCCGATAGAGATACCCAAGCGATACAGACGCCATTTTGATATGATGAAATAAAAAACGTGCAGGTCAGTTTATGCTTGACCTGCACGTTTTATTTTGGTGCATCTGACGGGATTCGAACCCACGGCCTTCAGAGTCGGAGTCTGACGCTCTATCCAGCTGAGCTACAGATGCAAATGTAATGCTCCCTGCAATGCTCGGGAGCATTATTTAATATTTTAATATTATGCATTTTAATTGGAAATATTCAGCTTTCTTCCCTTGCTGACATCTGCCGAATTGGACGATGAACAGTAATCTGCGACCTGCTTGCTTTTTGCGGCTTCGTCAAGCTTGTACTTGATCTCGTCACGTTTTTTCGCAAGGCTGTCGTAGGCTTTCTTCTCGTTCCGTTTTATCTCCTCACGAAGCTCCTGAACACGCTTTATCTTGTCCTGAAGCTGCATAAGATCGCCGTTGAGGTCGTCTATCTGCTCAAAGCGGAGCAGGGCGTTGATCTTATCCATACGCTCGATCGTCTGCTCGCTGACATACTGCTTGACTGCGACTGAGATACCGTCCATATTGGTAAGTATCTGCTGGCGTTCTTCGATGAGGTCGCCAACGCCGTCTATGCTGTCCTCGGTGACTATACGGGAAGTTATTTCATTATAATGCTCAAGCTGATGAATCTTATCGTCCATCAGTTCGATAATGGTCCTGTTCAAACGAACGCCCCCTTTGTGGGTGGGGAAGCCCCACGGCAAATTCACGCCGAGCTCCACTTCGTTCCGCTTTGTTTGCGGAAAATCAAGCTTTCACCCGTGAAATAAATATTTTTTATTCAACACATTTTAAAAATGGGGGAAGCCCCACGGCAAATTATAATAAAGCTTTTTTCAGGCTCAGATCTTTTTGCTTGCCTCATCGAAAGCGTCACGAAGCTCCTGGAAAAACGGGATAAGTCCTTCGAGTATCTCTTTATCCTTTTTCATATTCGCCTGAATGATCTGCTCACGGAAATACTGATAAAGTGAAGCGAGGTTGTCTGTGATCTCGTAATTTTCCTTAAGGCTCGCATCGAGCGCATCAACGATATCTCCGACTCTTGTTATGGAATTATGAGCCTTGGGGATATCCTTGTCCTCGATATAGATGACCGCTTTCTGCAGCTCAACTATCGCCTTGTCATAAAGCGCAATGAGAAGCTGAGCAGGGGTCATTGTCGTAACGACATTGTTCATATATTTCTGATATGGATTGGGTACCATGGAAAACACCGCCCATTAGTTATTTGAAGGTGCGCTCTGTTGTTATTCGGAGCGCACTGTCTGGCTTTCCTTATGAGTCAGAACCGAAGAGGGAGGAGGACTGGCTCTGCATATTGCTCATATATGTTTCGAGCGTAGTGAACTGCTTCCAGTAACGTTCCATCTCGTTTTCGTATCTTGTCTGGAGGTTATTGATAAGAGTCTGCATATTGCTGATCTGTGAATAGAGTGCATTGGATTTTTCGGTCGTTGTGTTCTCGATGCCTGCCATGCCCGAGAGATAGCCGACCTTTTTATCTCTTGTGGAGATAGCCTTATCGATCGTATTGTTGAGCGTTGCAGCAAGTCCCTTGTCGGAATCAACGAAGAAGCTTGTTACCTTGTCGCCATAGGTATTGATAGCATTTTCGAGCTTATCCTCGTCAACAACAAGCTTGCCGTTGCTCTTCCAGTCGGTAGCAAGGCTTATGCCGAGGTCATAGAGTGTGAAGCCGTCTACCTTTGCGGAGGACATCGCACCTCTGAGGCTTGAAACGAAGGTGGAAAGGTAGCTGTCCTGATAGAGCAGACCCTTCTTGGCTTCGTTGTTCCACTTTTCGATCTCGTCCGACTTCATTTCTTCTTCCTGTTCTTCGGTAAGAGGATCGTAGTAGGAGCCGTTCTTCTTCGGACGGGAGGTCTGTATCTCGCCGTAAACATCATCGAGGAGCTGGTTGTAAGCGTCGATGAACTTGATAACGGTGTCCTTGATGGAGGAGGTGTCCTTTTCGGTCGTTACGGTTATTTCGTCAACGCCCTCAACGGAGGAGTCAAAGTTGCCGAGCTTACCGATGTTGAAGGTCGTGCCGTCAAAGGTGTACTCATTGCTTGCACTTGTGTAGGTGGTGTAGTTTTCACCGTCTGTGCTGATAGTAATAGTACCGTTCTTGCCGTAAACGTCCTTTTTGGTGAAGTCGTCACTGCTGTTGAACAGGGAGTTGAGAAGGTTTCCGCGTGTCTGTTCAATGTTAAGCTTTCCTGCCGTACCTGTTTCCGTCGATTCAAGCTTAAAGCTCTGCGTCATGGTGCTGAATGTAGCCTTTACGCCAATATCAGCCTTGTTGATTGTGTTTATGACATCACCGATAGTGTTGCTCTTTTCAAAGGTGAATTTTTCGCCGTTTATAGTGAACTCAAACAATGCATCGTCATCGAGTGCGGTATTGAAAGCTGCATCGCCGAGCTTTGTGGTCGTGCCCATTGTGCTGCCCATGGTATTTGCAAGACCAACAGCTTCGGTGTTGTACTGAATGCTGAAGGTATGTCTGATGCCGTCATTTGCGTTGTTGAAAACGAGGGTCGAAGTGCCGTCCTTGAATTCAAAGCCTTGGTTATCGGCTTTGATATCCTTGAAAGCTTCGTTTGCAGCTTCGAGGAAGTTAGCCTTTGCCGTTTCAGCGTCGGTGCTTCCCGTAAATGTTACTTCTCTCGTTGTGCCGTTGTAGGTCATATTTACGGTGTATTTCTTGTCGTCAGCGTTGTTGCTGAAATCGAGGACGATCTGGTCGGTCGAGACAGCACCGCCGGACTTGACCTGAGCTGCGGATGCTGATGTTGCTGCGCTGATGTAGTATGTAGCGGCAGTTGCAGTCGAGCTTGCTGAAACCTTGAGCTTGTCGTTCGTGGACTCAGCCTTGTACTTGTTCATAACAGAGTTTGCCTTTATTGAGGTATTGCTGCCCCAGTCAAGGAACTTCGACTGGAAATCGGAGATCTTGGAAATGCTGGAGCGGTAAGCCTCCTGCTTCCACTGGAGGGTCTGAAGCTTCTGCTTTTTCGCATTAAGTCTGTTTTTGGTGTTTGCAGCCATTGATTTAACAAGGCTTTCGGTGTCAAGTCCGGACATAAGACCGGACATTCTGTTATTGCTCCATAAGCTGGAGGTTGAAGAAGTTGAAGATGTACTGCTTGCCATATCAATTCATCCTTTCACTTAGTGTTTTTGTCAAGCAAAGCTGCGAGAATGTCGATAGATGGCTTATTTATCGCAGCCTGCATATTGAATTTTTCTGTATCGTAAAGCTCGCTTCGTGCGATCTTGACATTTTCGGGAGCGTCAACGCCTATCCTTATGCGGTCTTTCGATATTTCAACGACCGTGACCTTGATATTGTCGCCGATGATGATGCTCTCGTCCTTTTTTCTCGAAACGACCAGCATTTAAGCACCCTCCTTTTTAAAAGCGGGGAACTTGAGCGGATAATTTTCCGAAGCGATGACCTGAACGCCCTTTTTTGCGGTGGAATTTATCACTATCGGACTTTTGAGGTTGATCGTTGTGTTGATATATTCATCGGGAACGACCGCCATGCACAGGATATCGATCTCTGCGCCGTCGGCTTCGATAAGAGCCTTTGTTTCGCTGTCAAGCTCGACAGAATAATCGGAAACGAATTCCCTCGGGTCAAAAACGATAAAGCAAAGGTTCGGATTATCCACGCTTTGCAGCCACATCGGATATTTGTCCTCTCCGCACGGAGAAAGCAGCACAAAGCGGTGGTTTTCTTCAAAGGCATAAACTCCGTTCGGGAAGTCTATGATGACCTCCTCGGAAATTTCTTCTTCGCCGAAATCTCTTGTTTTTATTATCATATAAAAATCCTCTTTATGGCATAAAGCTTATGCGATAACGTCGACCTCGCCCTTGTAGTTCGGGTCTGCGCTTCTTGGGAAATAGAGCGGATCGCCGAGATATTCTATTTCAAGTTCGGGCATCTGGCTTACTACAAATTCAATGCTTCCCGGAACGAACTCAAAGCCGTTTTTAAGGTCGGAGATCGAACCGATGTCGGAGCTGCTGTCGCTGCCGACCATGCTGTAATTGATGCTCAGTGTTCCGTCGTTGTAGCTGATGCTGCTTTCCTTTGACTTCGGAAGTCTGCTGAGGATAGCCTCGATGCTCTGCGAGGAGCTTCTTGAAACGGCTGTCGTCTTTGCTGCAGTCTCGGATTCCGTGTCGCCTATTTTTGCAACTGCGTCATAGGTGAGTGTGAGCTTGCTCGGCTGAACATTCGTCGGAACATAGCTGTCAAGCTTCGGCGATGAGATATCGACCTTGTACGGCTGTGCGGCTACTCTTACACCGTCTGAACCCTTTGAGATCTTTACGGACGGCTTGAGTGGATCCGCCTCCCTCGGCTTGAGCTGTGCATTTGTTACATTTACTTCGATCTTAATAGGAATATGCTTGATACTTAGAAGCTGATCCATAATTTATCCCTGCTTTCTGTCAGATATAATCAGATGAAATCGAATATGCTTCTCGGAAGGATATTCGCACTGAGCTGGAGCATAGCGTTGTATGCTGCCTGCATAGCGTCCATATTCGTGATCTCTTCGTTCATATCGCAGCCTTCAACATCATTCTGACGTTCAAGAAGGCTTGCTTTGTAATCCTCGTCCTTATCGAGATAGAATTCAGTGCTTTTGTACTTAGCGCCGAGCGTTGTTATCTCGGTGAGGATGCCTGTGTTGGATTTATCGAGAAGGTCGATCGCCGCATTTGCACGGGAGATATCGCCCGCTTTGAGAGCGTCTGCGGTGTCGAAAATGAGCTGAACAAAGTTCTGGCTGAACTGCTTATCGTAGGAAGCCTTGGAGAAAGGATCGTTTTCGTTGTAATCGGAATTTACGGATGCCTTGACTGTTGTGAGACCCGTGCCTGTGATCTTCGCACCGTTCATGCTCACATCAACGGCAGTTCCGACCTGCACCTCACCCTCGGCGTTGTACTTGATGCCGAGTCCGATATCAACATATATCGGCTTGCTGCCGCCTACATTTGCTGTCTTGATATATTTTCCGTCGACCTTCACGATCGAACCGTCGCCCTTGGAGGCATCGTATTCAGCCTCTGTTGCAGCTTCGCCCGTGTAGTAACGGTAGTTTGTCTTATAATACTTTGTAACAGGACCGTTTTCCGTCTCACGGGTAACAGCCTTTACGGAATCGGGATCGTTTGCCGAGATGGTGTTATATTCAGCCTCATTGATCTCGGTATCATATCCCTCGTCATAAGCAACTCTTACAACAGTGTCTGCTTCGCCGTTTGCTACCTTTGTATTGTAGTCAGCCTCCGAGATCCGCTCCATATAGTGTGCGCCGTCGGGGGTGATATCATCAACGGGAACGCCGTTATATGTAACGATCCTGTGACCCGTTACAGCATCACGTGCATCCGTAACGCCGTCATCCTCTTTAAGAGTGCTGAAAGCGGGCGAGGAGTTGTTCGTGCCGCCGAAAAGACGTCTTTCGGCATAGTCGGAGTTGAGGGTCTTAAGTGCACTGTCAGCGTACTGGTCGAGTTCGTGAGCGATAACGTCGAGTTCGTCCTGATTGTATGTTCCGTTGCAAGCCTGATCGAGCTTTGTGGAAACATCGATATATACCTTATTTGCAAGGGTGTAAAGGTTCTGCTCGGCAGCCTCGTAAAGTCCCTTTGTCATTTTTAGGTTGGAGGTGTACATTCCAAGATCCTGAAGGCTCTTGCGGACTGTCATCGCCTTGCTCGCATTGATAGCATTCTCGGAGGATCTGAAATAGTCCATCTGGGATTCGATCTTAAGCATGCTTTTTGTATAGCCCGACAAAAGCCTGCTGTTGTTTTTTAGGTATTTTCTGTCCGTAAAGTTCTGAGTTATTCTCATTTTATATCACCCTCCGTTATCTGCCGACAACGCCCATATCGTTTATGAGCTTATCGAGTGCCTCGTCAAGAGTTGTTACCATTCTTGATATCGCATTGTACCATTTCTGGTAGTTGAGCATATTGATACCCTCTTCGTTGATGGAAACGCCCATTACTTCATCTCTTGCATCGTTAACGGATTCAAGCATGATATCGGTTGTTTTGAGTATCTTGGAGTTGCCCTCGATCTGTGTTCCGAGATTGTCGGAGATATGCGCAACGAACTTTTCGAGCGTCATTTTGAGCGGATCGTTGATACCCGTTTCGTCGTTTCCGTATTCAAGGGAGGTATTTTCAAATATTGCGAGGCACTTATGGATGAAGTCGTTGTTGAGTTCGTCCATATTGTCTTCTGCGCCGTTAACGAACTGCTCAGGCTGTGCGATAAGACTCGGGAGGTTTCTCCATACGTCTGTTACCTTGATGTCAGCGGCTGCTGAACGGAAGCTTGAACTGCCGTCGTCCTTTGCGTATGTGAAAAGCTCGAGCGGATTGCCGTCAGCGTCCTTGAAATCCTTGTATATATCATTGAAAGCCTTTGTGAGCGTTGCCGTGAACGCATTGAGCATATCACGGTAATATTCAATGCCCTGATAGTCATTCGCATACTGTGACTGGAGAGGAATATTGACATTCATCTGAGTAAGCGCATCGCCAAGCTTGCCGTCATCTCCGGCACTGACTGCAAGGTCTGTGCCATTGTTTCTTACATATTCGGCAATATCATCTGCGTATCCGACAGCTTCCCATTCAACCTCGGACTTTGTACCCGAAACAACGAAAGCAAGATTTTCTGCGGTCGGATCTTCTTCGGAGAAAGCGATCTGAGCATACTTGGCATTTGTACCCTTGACCTCAATGACCGTCTGACCGCAGAGGTCAACAGTGCCTGCCGCATCGTCATAATTAACTTCACCGTATTCCTGAAGCTTTGTGATCGCTTCATTGATCTCATCCGCAGAACCCTTTGCAATGCTGTTGCTGAGTTCTTTGATAAGGCTGTTTACTTCGTCGGGATAATTCTTTATCTGGGTTTTGAAAGCCGTCATATCGGTATTTTTGAAGATACCCTCGCCGTTATAAACGTCAAGATAGCCTCGGAGTGCGCCGCCCTTGAGCTTATCCTTGCCGGTGATATTGACGGTCTCCTTGGTCTGCTGAACATACTCTCTGTTAGTCATACCCTTGTTCGTGGCAAGCTTTTTCCAGAGGTCTGCGTTCATCAGTCCGTCATAGCGATCCTCTTTCGGGATATAGTTTCCTGCGCTTGTGATCTTGAAACCCATGTAGAGCGGGTCGGGGTCTTCGACAGTCATTGTCATCTGAGCGTATTCATCGTTGTGTACAGCGACCTGACCTGCAAATGTGACCGTGAACGCACCGTTCTTCTCCTCGGTGACGGAAACATCGCCGTATGATGAAAGCTCATCGATAAGGAGGTTCATCTGATCTTTGAGTTCGAGCGGACCGTAATCATTATCTACCTGATAGCTGTTTGCGGTCATTTCCATATAGTTCATCTGAACATAGCTGTTGGTTATCTGCTTGTTGAGGTTAGCCATGCTCTCGAAAATTCTGTTTATGCGGTCAACGGAGATATTGGCATCGCTCTTTGTCTGATTGGATATATCATCGAGACGGGAGTTCATATAGCGTATCTGCTGTGTAACGGACTCAGCCGCACGGAATGCAACATTCGCAAGCTCTTTTCTGTTGGCTTCATCGGTAGCGAAGCTCTGGAGAGCCGACTTGAACTCGGAAAGGTTAGCCGCAAAGCCGTGTTCCTTTGATTCGATATTGTCAAGAGCCGTTTCAACGTCCTTCATTACGACATCTTTTATATTGTAGTCGTTGTCGAGGGTCGTGTAGCTTCTTACCTTTTCATCGATAAGAGCGTCTCTGTACTGACCTACGCCGACATTGTCAACGCCCTGTCCCGCAAGGCTGACGCCTGTGTTGTACAGAAGATTGTAGCCCGTGTTTGCTATGGAGCAAACGTCGAGTCTCTGACGGGAGTAGCCTGCCGTCTTAACGTTGCTGATGTTGTTGCCTGTTATATCAAGAGCCTTCTGTGCGGAGTTGAGCGCCTCTCTCTGCACATACAGTCCCATAAAGCTTGAAGCCATTGTTTTTTCCTCCTCAGACCTTATTCATTATTGCCGAACGTGTAGCGTGTTCGGTCTTTAATCCGCCCTTGCCGTCATAGGTGTCCAGCTCTGCGGTCTTTCTTTCCACTCTTTTGAGCCTGCCCGTGATGATGACATTTGCAAGGTCGTTGAGTTCCTTTATCTTCATAACGCAGGCGGAAAGCTCCTCATACTGTCCCTCCAGCCTTTTCTTGCAGGAGGTCGGAGCTTTTTCGATTATTTCCTTGAATGTGAGATCCTTGTCCTCTCCGAGGATCTCAATGCGCTTTTTTTCCATCGAATTTGATTTCATTATAAGCGCCTGTTCCTTGGAAAGGCTTCGGCTCAGCTCTTCAATTTTATCATTGTTTATCATATCGAGCTTGCTGTATTCAAAATCGAGCAGCTCTTTGTAATGAACGATATATTCATTAAAAAAGCGGACAAGCTTAAAGTAATCTGCAGCCAAATCAATTCACCCTTTCCAAAGTAATCGGGAAATTTTATCCTTCAAATATCGATGCCGCAACGCTCTCGGGGGAAACATTGTAGCTTCCGTCAGCTATCCTGCTCCTGAGCGAAGCGATCCTGTCTGCCGAAGCATCGCTGTCGGCGAACTTCTTCGCGGAAGCCTTTGCAGCTCCTACACCTGCCGCTCTTGCGCCTGCGGACATTTCAAACGTATCGACTCTCTTTGCAAGGGAAGCGGATACCTTTTTGCCGTCCCTGACGCCGGACTTGTAGCTGTTTTCCATCTTTCTGTATATACCCATCGCATTACCGAGTTTACCAACTTCCATAAAACAGCCTCCTATCATTTTTTCTTGATGTGTGATCTGCGCCCTTATCAAAAGGCGCTATTTATCTCTATTATTTTTATCGGCAGCAACTTTAAAAACTTTAGCGTTTTTTTCTGATTTAAAATAAATTTAACAATTTCCCACTCGCAGGAAGCCTGTCCTGCCCCTGTAAGAGACCTTTTTTGAAAAATTTATGAAAGCAATACAAAATCGGGGCTGCCGAACTGTTGATCTTTTACATCAGAGTGGGCGCATTTCGGGCTTTCTGTGCTTGAAAACGGCGTAATATTTAAAGCCGCAGCTTTTGAGCAGTTCACCGCAGTGATCGAATCTGTCGCCGAGCGTTTCGGGAGTGTGAGCGTCCGAGCCGAGCGTTATAAGCTCGCCGCCAAGCTCTTTAAACCGTCTGAAAACCTCGGAATTCGGGTTCGGCTCGCTCATTCCCCTTGAGAAAGCACCGCTGTTGCATTCGAGAGCCTTTCCGTCGGAAACGAGTACACGGAGTATCTCATCGATATAGTCCGAATATTCGCAGTAAGAGTAGCTAAGTCCGTGCTTTAGGCCATAGCGCACGATGTAGTCAAGATGTCCGAGACTGTCATAGCATTTTATCCGTTTTATGCGTTCAAGCGTGACCTTGAAATAGCGTTCGTAGGGATCGGCACCGTTCTTTTCAAAAAATTCGGGGAAATAAGGGTCAATGCCGTCAATAACATGGTGCGAGCCGATGATAAAGTCGAGCCGATCATATTTTTTCACAAGCTCGTCAAGATAATCGGCAATGTGAAGCTGCAAGCCAAGCTCAACGCCTATGGAAATGTCGATAACGCCGCTGTACCTCTCCTTAAGCTCGCTCATTTTCGCAAAATAAGCCTCAAAATCAAGGTTGAAATCAACGTCCGAGACCATATCGTAATCGTGGTGGTCGGTAACGCATATCTCCGTCATTCCGAGTGAGATCGCACGTTCGATCTGCTCTTCGGGCGGAGTATCGCTGTCGCCCGAAAAGCTCGTATGAAAATGCTGGTCGGCATAATATCTATCCATTGAAAAGACCCTTTCACAGTTGAAATTTTCTTTATTATACCATATTTATATTGGTTTGGCAAATAAAAACTTGCAATAAGATATTAAATATGTTATACTTATTATTAAATAATTTCAAAAGGAGCTACCGTATTATGAGCAAAGTGAAGATTATGACCGACTCCGCAAGTGATATTTCGCTTGAACAGGCAGAAAAATATGATATCGCCCTCGTCAATTTCTGGATAATCGTGGGTGAGCGCAGCCTCCGTGAACACGTTGAATATTCGACAAAGGAATTTTATAAGCTTCTGGACGAGGTGGACGAAATGCCGCATACCTCGCAGATACGCATTGAAGACTATATCGGCGAGTATGAGAAACAGTATAACGACGGTGTTACCGACCTCATCAATGTCGTTATCGCTTCTATCGGCTCAAATTCGTTCAACAACGCCAACGCCGCAAAGGATAAGTTCTATGGGCTTCACCCCGAAGCAAAGGATAAAATGAACATCACCATCCTCGACAGTAAGGGCTATACAGGCGTCTACGGACTCCCTGTAATGCAGGCAGCAAAGAAGATACAGAAGGGCGCATCGGCGGATGAAATAATCGCATTCCTCACCGACTGGTTCGACAGCGGCATAATTATCTGCACAGCGTATACCCTTAAATATGCAAGGAAATCGGGACGTGTCGGCTGCGCAGCCGCATTCGTGGGTGAAATGCTCGGACTGAAACCGATCATCACCTTTACGGACGCAGTATCGGAGACCGTCGCAAAAATAAGAGGCGAGAAAGCCGTAATTCCGAAAATGGTAGAGTATGCGACCGACCATATGGTCCCGGGAACAGCCTACGCTATCCTCGACGGCAGCCGCCACGAGCTTACGGAGGAGCTTACAAAGCTCATGAAGAAAGCGGTAGGATATGACCCCGAGGAAATATGCGAGGTCGGAGCAACAATTTCATGTCATCTTGGACATGAAGTTTCGGGAATTATTGTTAAATGTCCGAATAGGAAAGCCTAATTTAAATTCGGAATGCGGAATTCGGAATTCGGAATTATTTGCATAGCTCAACTTTGTCGAGCTATGCGAAGCCAACCAGCTGGTCATGCTAAACTTAGCACGCTGAGCACAGCTCGTC
>OHHH01000716.1_pt1 | contig 11290 bp, 7 predicted proteins | sample 1567951 | NCBI WGS metagenome assembly OHHH01 (sample SAMEA3879550, study PRJEB24766) | human gut metagenome | biome: human-associated habitat; feature: feces | place: USA | collected 1985/1987 | reverse complement strand
GATCTGCGCCACACCTTCGCCACCCACGCCATCGCCAGCGGTGTGGACGCCAAAACCCTGTCTGGGATTCTGGGGCATACCAACGCCAGCTTCACGCTGGACACCTACACCCACGTCACACCGGATATGCAAAAAGCCGCCAGCGGCATCGTAGGCGGCTTCATGGAAGATCTGCTCGGAAAGGGGCTGAGACCTTGGCAAAGAAACGGAAAAGCGGAACCGGCACCGTAAGACAGCGCGGCGACGGCCGGTGGGAGGGCCGCGTTGTCATCGGCTATGATGACAATGGCCTTCCCAAGACGAAGAATATCCTCGCCAAAACAAAGCGGGAATGTCAGGAGAAACTGCGGCAGCTCACCGAAAGCATGGTGGGGCGAAATGACCGAAAAGTTAAGTCGGATATGCTGTTCGGGGACTGGCTGTGCTGCTGGTATGAAACCCACAGCAAGCCGATGCTCCGCGCCTCCACACAGAACAACTACGAAAACGTCATTTACAACCATGTCCTGCCGGAGATCGGGAAGATCCCGCTGAACAAATTGTCGCAGAATGATTTGCAGCAGTTCTACGGGCGGCTGAAAAAGAACGGCCGCAAGCGTCTGACGGAGCAATACGGCGCGGGCCTTTCCGACCGCATGGTGCGGATGTGCCACGCGGTCTGCCGCTCCGCCTTGGAACGGGCCGTGCGGGATGACCTGCTCCGTACAAACCCGGCCATCGGCTGCAAGCTGCCGCCGAAAAAGGCACGGGAGATGCAGGTACTGACACGGGAGGAGCTGCAACGGTTTCTCATCCAAGCGAAGTTCGAGGGCTACTACGACGACGCGCGCGCGGAGTTTGACGCGCTCGAACAGCGCCTCAACCACAACCTTGCCAAAGACCTCGACCACAACAAGGAGGTGATCAAGGCCATCCTCGCGGGCGACATCGTGGCGGCCTACTACTTCCAGCGGGGCAGCGTGGAGAACAAGCTGCTCCACGACAAGCAGTGGAAGGAGGCCGTCAAACTGCTCAACGACATGGATCGCTACCAGCAGACGCTCCAGCCTGCGCCCCAGGAGGAGACGGCCAAGACCGAGGGGCAGACCGCCAAGACCGAGGTGACGGCGGAGCCATAGCCTGGCGCATCTTGTAGAATTCATACACATTTCGCATCATTATATGTATATGAAATATAAGACTTTACGCTTCCTTTCGCTTCTCTTCCTCGCGGTGATCGTCTCCGTGGGGGCGAGGGCCGCGGCGGACTCCCACAACCCCTACACCGCCGAGGCCAAACGCTACGACAAGCAACCGAGCGAGAAGGTGATGGAAGCGGCGAAGAAGCTGGCCGACGCGGGCGACTCCCAGAAGGCCATCATCCTCTACACGCTGGTCTGCCGACGCTTCAGGGCGGACATGCCGGAGAAGGAGAAGCAGACGTGCATCCTCGCCCACGTGGAGGTGAGCAAACTCTATATCACCAGCGCCAGCTACATCAAGGCGCTCGACTTAGGCGTGGAGGGCGTGAAACTCAGCGAGGAGTGTGAGAAGCAGCCCCACGTCGCAAAACTCTACAACTTGATTGGCAACGCCTATACCTACTTCCTCGACTACGAGAAGGGCATGAATTACTACAAGAAGGCGCTCGCCTTCTGCCGCAAATATCCCGACAGGGAGACGGAGTATAAGATCCTCTGCAACATGACCAACCTCTGCGTCCAGCAGCACAACCTCAAGGAGGCCAACCGCTACTACAAGATGAGCGAGCGCGTGAGGGACCACAAAAACGACCTCGCCACCTACATGAGCAGCTACACACAGGGACGCATCGAGATGGGACGGGGCATCTACGCCAAGCAGATAGCGCGCTACAGACACCTGGCCGACTACGCGGAGAAGCACAAGCTGCCAGCCAAGTTCACGTGCTACGCCTTCGAGCAGATATACCTCTGCTTCAGGGAGATGCATCAAAACGACTCCGTGGTGAAATACCTCCACGTCTGCTACGAGACGGCGAAGCGCAAGGGCGTGCTCTTCCACTTCACCGGGGCCATCAGAAGCCTCGCCAACCACTACGACGAGGTGGGCGACATCGCCAAGGCCAACGACTACAAGACGCAGTATATCGCTATCGAGGACTCGAGCAAGAACACGCGGGAGTTTGACATGATGAAGAACAAACTCTTCCTCCACGAGGTGGAGCAGACGACGAAGGAGATCGACACCCTCCACGAGAAGGAGCAGGCGGGGAAGCGCACCATACGCCAGCAGCAGGCGGTCATCGCCGGCATCACGATCGTCTGCCTCTGTGTCTGCATCTTCTTCTTCGTGATCTACAGACAGAAGAGGAAGCTCAACGACAGCTACCTCAACCTCTTCCGGCAAAACAAGGACAACCTCGAGATGCAAAAGAAAATGGAGCATCTCTACCGCGAGAACGCCAGCGAACTGGAGGAGAAGAACAAGCTCATCGCCCTCCTCCAGTCGCAGCTGCAGGAGCAGGGCAAGATCAAGGGGGCGCACGCGGCCAAGGAAGCCGTGGGAAAATACCAGGACAGCAACCTCAAACAGGAGCAGCAGGAGATCATCGCGCAGAAGATCATGGCCGTCATGGAGCAGACGACGGAATACTGCCAGACCGACTTCTCGCTCGACAAACTGGCCAAGCTCGTGGGGTCCAACAGCAAGTATGTCTCCCAGGTCATCAACGACTCGTTTAAGAAAAACTTCAACGCCTTCGTCAACACCTACAGAATACAGACGGCGCGCGAACGACTGATAGACGTGGACCACTACGGCAACCTCACCATCAAGGGCATCGCCGAAAGCGTGGGCTTCAAGTCGCCCACCACGTTCATCAACGTCTTCAAAAAGATGGTCGGCCTCTCGCCGTCGGTGTACCAGAATATGGCCAAAAAAGACGTGGAGGCATAGCCCGCCCCATCCTAAAACGCTCGATTTCAACGCGTTCTGTTCCAAATTCATGAATTTGGAACAGAACGTTTTTGCTATTTGTCCCTATCGTCGTACTTTTGCACCGTGATTCTTTTCAACGTGTCAGCAATGATGTTGGCAGGACAAAAAACTTATAAATATTGCTTATGAAAAAAACTATTCTTTTATCCGTCTTGGCCTCGGCGATGGCTCTGACAACTTCAGCACAAGTCCGACAGGACGCTGCTGGACTGCAAGGCAAGTCAATGCCACTTATGCGCTTCGACGGCCTCCAGAAATCGCCAGCCAAAGCTGACGTTACCGTAGAGGACCTGCTGGGTTGCCCTGATGGTACCGTCTTCGGAGGTGAGTACAAGGACGAGCCCAACGCATGGAGCGGATTCTGTAGCGCCGATGAGGGCCGCAAGGACGTAGCTACAAGCTACTACCAGCACTTCACCGACTGCTACTATACATTCCACGGCGTACGCTTTCTTGGCATGTTCAACTACTTCAACCGCGAGGAAATCGAATGGGTTCCCTGCACTGAGCGTGGCGGAATCGACGAGAAGGGCAATATGACCAAGCCCATCAAAGTGAAGATCGCATTCTACAATGACAACGGCCCAGAAGGTCTGCCAGGCGATTTGATCTATAGCAAAGTATTCGACGTGATCGGTGAGCAGACTGGCGTGGAGACGATGGACGGTAACATCTATGCTTTCAACGTTGACCTGGGCGAGGATATCAAGATGGAGCACGGCTTCATGCAGATCAACGCCATTGATGAGAACGACGAATCCATAAACTGCTACCTCTCGCTTTTCAAGGCCAGCACATCGCCAGGCTATGCTCTCGTCAAGATGGATAGTCGTGACGGCAGCGAGCCCGCATGGGGAACCCAGATGTCCTGCTGCTACTGCCTCGATGGCGACGGCAGCTTTATCTCCGAGAAGGCAGTGAAGTTTACGCGTATCCTCTCGCCCACGGCCTCAGAGGCGAGCCAGTATGGCAAGGTGCAGGTGGAACTCTTCAACATCGGTTCCGACGCAATCGACAACGTGACGCTCCAGCTCTGGCAGGAGGACAAACTGATAGCCACGGAGAAGGTGAACGCTACCATACCGTCGCTGGAGTCCTACAAATATACGTTCAATGCACGCGTGAACTGCTCCGAGATTGGCAACCACCACATCACCATCAAGAACGTCACGCCCAATAGCGATATGATTGCCGCTGACACCATCGTGACCAACGTGGTCAGAGGCGACGGCACAAGCTATCCTGAGTCTGCACCAATCTATGGCGGCACCTTCATCAAGCACGTGAAGATCGGCGACATCGACTGCGAGTCGGGCGAGGAGAGCTATGCCGACCGCACCAACCTCAAGACCGACATCATGCCGGGCCAGCCCCTGACGCTCGAGGTCGAACCCAACGAGGCCGAGGTGCATCTCCGCGCATGGGTGGACTGGAACAACGATGGCGTCTTTGACAACTCCGAGGCCTATATCTTCGACAAGGAGAACAAGGCTACTATCAGCGTCCCCGAGAACGCCGACATCATGCCGGGCGAGAAGCGGATGCGCATCGTGCTCTCCTACGAGACACCGATGCCCGAGGGCAACTACTACTACGGCGAGACCGAGGACTACACCCTCGTGACCAAGAATGCTGACGACTCTCCGGCCGTGACGCTGTCAGGCAAGTCTATCAACATGGAGACGAAGCAGGACAGCAAGGCAACGGCCATCGAACTCACCAACCAGGGTGCAGGCACACTCACGGCCGACGTCGACTTCAACTATATCCTGCCGTATGCGCCGACGGCCAATTACTCTACCAACAAGGTAGCCCCCGCACAGGCCAACCAGATGAAGGTGATCAGAAAGGCCGCAGCCAAGACGTCTGCCAACCCTGCCAAGGACGACGCCACCCAGTATGTGCTGAGATACGACAACGGACAGTATGATATCATTGGTATTACCAACGCCGACACCGCCATCTACGCCAACTACTTCCCTGGCGAGATGCTGGCAAGCCTGAAGGGCATGAAACTCAGCAGCGTTGACGTCTACGTCTCCACACCTTCCAAGAAGAACAGCATCGTCATCTTCGGCCAAAAGGACCAGAGCAACAACGGCGACCTTCTCGTCGAGCAGCCCTTCCAGCCCGTCAAGGACTCATGGAACCACGTCGTCCTCGACCAGCCCATCACCATCGGCGATCAGGACCTCTGGATAGGCTACCAGGCTACGGGCATGATTGCCGGCACCTACTGCATCGGCGTGGACCACGGCAACGGACTGTGTGGATTCGGCGACCGCACCTATATCGGACAGGACATCTGGTGGTCTATGGTTGACCTCGGTATGAACTACAACTACTGCCTCCGCGCCAACGTCACGGGCGAGCGCACACCGGCTATCAGCTGGCTCTCGGTGGCCGACCGCCACATCGACGTGGCCAACGGCAAGACGGGCAAGGTCAACGTTAGCGTGGACGCCTCCAAGCTCGACAACGGCCTCTACGAGGCAAAGATTGAGATCCGCACCAACGACGCACTGCGCTCGGTCATCAATATCCCCGTCTATGTCGTCAACGGCCAGGGCACGGGCATCATCAGCAAGGAATACACCGGCGGCGCTACCGTGCGCGTCAGCGGCAACACCCTGGCTGTCAGTGCTGACAAGAACATCGACCGCATCCAGGTCTTCGACCTCTCGGGGCGTTTGACGCAGACGCTCAGCGTCAACGGTAGAAGCTACAACGCTACGCTGACGGGCCTCAGCGGATCGCTCTACATCATGAAGATAAGCTACGCCGACGGCACAAGCTCCACCATCAAGGTTCCCGTGATATAATAGTTCCTCATAAGATAGATTTGTTTGGGCGCGCCCCGGGGTTGTCATTGACGACTTTCGGGGTGCGTTTTTTTGTTTCCTCCCGAGGTTTCAAATTTTTCTCCCCGAGGAAAGACAATTTGAAGGAGAAACGAAGAAATGTACCAGCTCAATGCGCGCATAAGGGAAAAACTTCGGGTGGATGGATATCCTCCGTCTTCGGCAGTTGTCTTGGCGTAAGCGTATCAGTCGATATCTATTCTCTCTATTCTTAGTACCGCTTTTTGTACTACCTGCCTGATACTGGAGTTTCACTTGCTTGGTACTGGAGTGTTAGCATGCTTAGACTATAGTGTCACTTATGTTCTACTGGATAGGTTCTCAGCATACTCTTTTTTTTCATATTAGGCTTTATCCCAAGTTTGACACCCAACATTTTTTTATCAATTTTTAGGGTGCCTGTTCTAAACTGAATGATACAAACATGGCTTCAATTAGCTTTTCGCTTGTCATTGACCTTCTCCTTTTGGTAGCTCTAACACGTTATTCGGTTTTGGCACACCATCGTTTGTCAACAATTGTGTCCGATCCATTGCTTAGCAGTCAAAGGGGATGGTCAGTTCCTCGGATCCGAGGAGGTTGAAGGTGCGGCGGTGGTAGGGCGTGATGCCATGCTGGCGGATGGCCTCGCGGTGCTTTCGCGTGGGGTAGCCCATGTTGTGCTGCCAGTCGTAGTCGGGATACTCCTGCGCCAAGCGGACCATCTCGTCGTCGCGGTAGGTCTTGGCCAGGATGGAGGCGGCAGCGATGGAGAGGTACTTGCCGTCGCCCTTGACGATGGTGGTATGGGGCAGGTCGCGGTAGGGCTTGAAGCGGTTGCCATCGACGATGATGGCCTCGGGCCGCACCTGGAGCTGGTCGAGGGCACGGTGCATGGCCAGGATGGAGGCGTTGAGGATATTGATCTGGTCGATCTCCTGCGGCGTGACGACGCCCACGGCCCATGCCACCGCGTCGCGCTCGATATCCTGGCGCAGGGCATAGCGCTGGCGGGCGGTGAGCTTCTTGGAGTCGTTGAGCCGTTCGTTGTGATAGTCGGGAGGCAGGATGACGGCGGCGGCATAGACACTGCCAGCCAGGCAGCCACGGCCAGCCTCGTCGCAGCCAGCCTCTACCCTGCCCTGCTCATAATAGTTTTTCAGCATAGCGATTGTGATTGTGTGTGTGGACAGACGGCCTCAGCGCATCGCCCCGTCGGAGAAGGAGAGCGGCACCAGGTCGTGCATGCTCCCTACGACATAGACGCCCTCGGTGCCATAGAGGAGCACGCGCATCGGCTGCTGGTAGCGGTCCTCCACCTCCAGCGCCACCTGGCGACAGGCGCCACAAGGCGTGACGGGCTGCGCCGTCAGTCCCACGGCGTTGCGCGCGGCGATGGCCAGCGCCAGGACCGGCTGGTCGGGATAGTGGGCCTGGGCCGCAAAGAGGGCCGTGCGCTCGGCACAGAGCCCCGAGGGAAAGGCGGCGTTCTCCTGGTTGGCACCGATGACGACACGACCGTCCTGGAGGCGCACCGCGGCCCCCACATGGAAGTGGGAATAGACGGCATAACTGTGGCGCGTGGCCTCGATGGCCTGCCCCACGAGCGCTTGGTCCTCGGCGGAGAGCTCGTCCATCTGACAGAGCGTCACCTTTATCTTGATTTCAAGGTCTTGCATGGAGATAGGTGCTTGATGAGTAGATACTGTCAAAGAAACAATGACACCGCAAATCTTAGCGTTGTTTGAATCGCTTGTTCAAAACTCCTTGGCCAGTCCGCCCTCGCTCGTCTCCTTGTAGAGCGAGGGAATGTCGTGGCCCGTCCGCTTCATCACGTCCACCACTTTGTCGAAGGAGACGCGGTGCTTGCCGTCGCTGAGCGAGGCGTAGAGCTGGGCGTCGAGGGCACGGCAGGCCGCAAAGGCGTTGCGCTCGATGCAAGGAATCTGGACGAGGCCGCAGACGGGGTCGCAGGTCATGCCGAGGTGGTGCTCCAAGCCCATCTCCGCCGCATACTCTATCTGCGACGGCGTGCCGCCGAAGAGCTGGCAGGTGGCTGCCGAAGCCATGGCGCAGGCCACACCGACCTCGCCCTGGCATCCCACCTCCGCGCCGGAGATCGAGGCGTTGTACTTGACGATGTTGCCGAAGATGCCGGCCGTGGCCAGGGCATGGAGGATGCGCGTCTCGGAGAAATTGTGGAATTCGGCCAGATGGACCAGCACGCCCGGCACCACGCCACTGGCTCCACACGTCGGGGCCGTGGCCACCGTGCCGCCGGAGGCATTCTCCTCGCTCACGGCCAGGGCATAGGCGAAGACGCGGCCGCGGCTCTGCAGCGACGGCTTGTAGGCAAGCGACTTCGTATAGTAGGTCGGGGCCTTGCGGGCCAGGTGCAAGGGGCCCGGGAGCGCGCCCTCGTGGTCGATGCCACGGTGGACGGCACGCTGCATCACCTGCCACACCTGGCGCAGGTAGTCCCAGATGTCCTTGTCCTCGCAAAGCGCCACATACTCCCAGTAGCCACGACCGTTGTCCTCACACCAGCCGAGGATGTCCTTGGTGGTGTGGAGGTTATAGACCTGCTCCGGGCGGAAGCACTGGTCCTCCTTGCCCTTGCCCTCCGACAGGGCGCCGCCGCCGACGCTATAGACCGTCCACTCCTCGGTGGGCTTGTCGTAGCCGTTGAGGGCGACAAACTTCATGCCGTTGGGGTGGAACTGCAGAAACTCCGTCGGTTTCCACACGATCTTCACGGGGGCGGCCTCGCGGAGCACCTCCTGGATGGCCACGTCGGTCATGTGGCCCTTGCCCGTGGCAGCCAGGCTGCCGTAGAGCGTCACCTCGAAGCGGTGGGCGTTGGGATGGCGCTTGAGGAAGATCTGTGCCGCCCGCTGCGGCCCCATGGTGTGGCTGCTCGACGGTCCTTTGCCGATTCTGAATATTTCTTTGATCGATTCCATGTCGGGAGGGGGAAAAAAGACTTTTACTTTGGGGATGGAGGAAAACGTCAGGCCCGGTCCTCGCGGAAGGGTCAGGCCCGGTCCTTGTAAATGAGTTTGTTGGCGCCGCTGGTGATATGGAGGGCCTCGGGGTGCTCCTTGACGAAACTGTCGATATGGCGCACGCGCTTCTCGTCGAGGATCTCATCGACGGCAATGAGGATGCCCGTCTCCTCCACCTCGCCAAAACCGTCGTTGATGGCCGTTCCGAAGAGTTTCATCGTCGGCGAGAGGTTCATGTAGGCGTTGACGAGCGGCGGGATATTGAAGCCCAGGTGGCGAATCTCGCGGTTGAGGATGCGGTAGTCCTCCCTGAAGTCGGCGCCCGTGAAGATCTTGGCCAGTTGCTCCTCGGGGTGCTCGTAGCTCAGCGGGTGGATGGGCACGATGAGGTGGTCCTTGTCGTCGAAGTGCTTCTTGAGGAAATAGAGAATCATGTCGCGGCCGATGCGGATGTAGCTGGGATACATGGTCATCTTGCCAAAGAAGTACCTGACGTCGGGATTGATGACCGTCAGCGCGCCGAGACCATCCCAAAGGTTGTCGAGCGCGAAGATGCTCTTGGAGTTCTTGCGCACGTTCTGGTAGTCGAGCGAGACAAACGATCGGCCCAGCTCCACGGTGTAGGGCATGTACTCCTGGAGGAAGCGGTCGGAAAAGTGGAACATGTGGCTGGTGGCCAACTCGGGCTGGCCGTCGGCATTGAGCCGCCAGTTGCGTCCGAAGAGATAGCGGTAGCCACCGATGATCTCCTCCGCCTCGGGGTTCCACACGATGAGCTGCTTGTAGCAGTTGTCCGACGTGTCAAACTCGTCTATATCTACGGCCTTGCCCGTACCGCCACCTGCCGCGCGGAACGCTATCTCGCGCAGCCGGCCTATCTCCCGCATCACGTTGGGTGCGTTGTGGGCTGTCACCACATAGATATCGTTGTGGCTCTTGTTGGTCGTGCGGAGCAGCTTCTCAGGAGTAAGCTCGCTGCGCAGCACCTCTTTGCTGATGGGTTGGATAATCTCTTCTTCCATTTTTCCAGAGTTTGATGTAAAACGGGGGGATTCTCTTCTTCTGTCTCTTGTTCTGACTCTTCTTCTGCCTCCTCAGAGCGCATAGACTTGGTCCTCCACCCACAGGGCCCAGTCCTTGGCCGATCGCGACCGGTCGAAAGTCTGCCAGGGGATGGGTTTGCCTATCTTGACCGTGAAGTCCTTGTCGACGTTGCGATACATCTCATCGACGAGGAAGAGCATCGCCAGGTTCACCTTGAGGTGGAGGCGCTTCTGCCAGTTGGCGATGCGGTAGAAGCGGTCGGAGTTGCGCCCGCTGAAATGGATGGGCACGATGTCGCGCTGATACTGCACGCTCTTCGTGACGAAGGTTTTCTTCCACGGCAGGTCGCGGATCACTCCGTCGGTCATCCGCGAGTTGAGTCCGGCGGGAAACATGATGATATGGTCGTTGCCCTGAAAGGCCGCCTCGACCATGCGTGGGAAGTCGCGGCTCTGCTTGCCCGTCTTGTTGATGCCCACACAGACCGGACGAAGGCCGGGGAGGTTCATCAGCAGGTCGTTGACCAGGTAGCGGAAGCGACCGTCGTAGTGGCGCCCGATGATGCTGCCCAGGGCCACGCCATCCTGTCCGCCGAGCGGATGGTTGCTGACGAAGGTGTAAAGTTTGCCATCATCCTTGGAGGGCAGGTTCTCCTCGCCCTCGATGGTGATATGCATCTTGAGATACTCCACGGTGGAGGTGAGCCATTGCGTGCCGACCTCGTCGCGGTGGTCGTACAAGAACTGGTTCACTTGGTCCTCGTGGGCTATCTTGCGTAGCCAGTCGATCAGGCAGCGGGGCACGAGGCGCGCCTTGCCGCCGAGTTTGCTGGTGAGTATTTTCTCGATGTCGATAGTCTTCTCCATCCGCTCTTTCTTTTCGTCAATTCTCTCTTACAATGCGCAAAAATACTCATTTTTCTCAAAGTGTGCAACTATTTCCGCCGAAAAAGTGGTCAAGACGCCCTTATTTCATGTTGTTGTCACATTTCCACCGCCTCGGCAGGGCCCTTCCGGGCGGCTCCGAGGCCCGACGGGCGAAGGACGGGAAAGAGGGCGTCCTATACCTGAATCAATAAAAAACAGACATTTTTGAAACTTTTGTGGGGGAGCGTGGGGAGATGTGGGGAAAAATGTGTACCTTTGAAGCCGAAAATATATTTTCTTCAAAGAAGTACACATGCGATTTTTGGGAACGATAGATTCCAAGACCGATGCCAAGGGACGGGTGTTTCTCCCCGCCTCCTTCCGGAAGGTGCTGAGCACGGCGGGCGCAGAGCGCCTCGTCCTGCGCAAGGACATCTTCCAGCCGTGCCTCGTGCTCTATCCCGAATCGGTGTGGAACCAAATGCTCGACAGCCTGCGCGCACGCCTCAACCGCTGGAACCGCCAGGACCAAATGGTCTTCCGCCAGTTTGTCTCCGACGTGGAGCCCGTGGCGCTC
>OHHH01000715.1_pt1 | contig 11299 bp, 10 predicted proteins | sample 1567951 | NCBI WGS metagenome assembly OHHH01 (sample SAMEA3879550, study PRJEB24766) | human gut metagenome | biome: human-associated habitat; feature: feces | place: USA | collected 1985/1987 | reverse complement strand
CGAGCATACCGGCTTCGGCCGTCGAGAACCTGACGGCGGCATAGCGGGCATACGGATCAGCTTCGATGCTGAATTCCGGCGACACGAACCGAATCGTGGAGCTCACCCTTTCATCCCCGCAATAGAGCAGACGCACACTGGTCGAAGCCACGGCCATCTGCGGCACACGGAAGCGGACAATCCATTCTCCGTCATGCCCTTCGAGCGGCTCGACAGCAAGTATCTCTGCGGCTTTCCAGGCTGTGCCGTCAGCCGATTTCACTTCCACAGCTATGTTTTTCGCCACATCATCGCCGCGGGCCACGATGTGCATCTGGCCGATATTCAGCCCCATGAGCACATCCGACACGGAGATCACCGACAGGCCTGCCTCCTGCACATCAACACTGAGCGCCACCGGACCCGACATTTTCCCCTGAGCGCTCACAGCCGAAACGAAGAAAGCGTCGACGGGATCATCCGCGCGCAGATGAGGCAACACATCGGTAAGATCCACCGCGCTGATGCCTGAGGGCGTTTCGGTGAGTTTCAGCCCGAGCGCCTGCATCCGGCTGATCACATCACTATCGGCATTCAGCAGGTCGACCTCATCGGGCCATCCCCGCGATACGAGCGAACGGGCCTTGGTGGTAAGCAACAATTTTCCGCCGTCGCATCCTTCTACGCCGAATGCAACCGCCTCGGCGGGACGGTTGCCCTCGATAATCTCAACAGACGTCTGCTGGTCGAATCCCGTCGCGGTAAGCACCGGAGGCGCAGCCGCGAGGAACGACGGCGTAAGGGCTATGACAATATCGTCGGTGGATATACGGTCGTCAAACGATATGCGAAGCTGAGGATCTCCGTTTTGTGTCGTTTCACACCCCACAGAGATTTCATAAAGCTTCCCGGCATGAGCGTTGCTGACAGTCGCGGCAAGGAATTCAGCATGCGTCCCCGCGACAGTGGTCACATCAAGAAACAGCGACACCGCGCCCGGATTGACAAACGCCGTGCGCGTTTCGTTGCTCGGATATTCCACATACCCGCCTCCGGCCGAATGTATTGTCGCGCTGATATCCTGAAGCACATTGGTATATTGCGAATCAAATTTGATGGCTATTCCGGTGTTGGCAAGCCTGCATTCGACATCCACTTGCGTCGTAGTGCCGGCCACAAGATTCACCGTGCGGGAGCCATAGAAATACGGGCAGTCAAACCCTTCGGCATCGGCCGAACCGTAAAAGGCCTCGACGACATACTCTCCCGGACGAAACGGCTCGTCGGTCCGGAAATCGGTCAGAGGCATCCAGGTGTTGGAATAACGGCCGTCGGCGCTCTGAATGGTCAGCCCTAACTCGGCGTCGGAAGGCAGCTGCGCGAAAACGCCGGTGCTCACGGCTCCCGCCGAAGTCTCGACTATAGGATTCACCGTCACGACAGGGATAATGCGGCACGCGCCAAACTGCTCCTCGACCGTGTCATTGGAGCAGGCTCCGAAAAGCATCCCCAAAAAGGCCGTTACAGCAACCGTCGACAGTGAAAATATTGATTTACAAATCTTTTGACCCATAGCATTTATGTTATGGCTGATTTTTCCATGAAGAATGACATGCCTCCTGAAAGGAAGCATTAAAATTTGTGTAAAGGTAGCGTTTTTTGACGTAATAATAACTACCCCCTGCTTAAAATTCGTTAATCGGCGTTAACACAACATGCTCCCTTAGCGACATTCATTCAATTTATGCTAACTTTGGCGTCGTAAAAAAATCATCACAGCAATGAAAAAGATCATTACGCTTACAATTCTCGCCGCGATAGCTTCCCTCTCCGCTTTGCACGCATTCGACCTCAAAGGAGCGCTCAAAGGGCTCGGCAAAGACGGCAACACCACAATCGACGGTCTGGCCAACGTGATCGGCGATGTACTCTCGACCGACAAAATCGACGTCGCTTCGATCAGCGGGACATGGAGTTACAAAGAGCCGGCCGTAAGTTTCAAAAGCGACAATCTTCTGAAAAAAGCCGGCGGAGCCGCTGCCGCCACCGCCATCGCCGAAAAGCTCGCTCCTGTCTACAAGCTTTCGGGAATCGACAAGCTCACGCTCACCATTGATGAGTCGGGCAATTTCCAGATGAAAATGCGTGGCGTGACGCTCAAAGGCGTCATCGAGCCCAACACCGACGAGAACGATCTGTCGAACTTCACCTTCAAGTTTCAGGCTGCCGGCAAGAGCCTCGGCGCCGTCAACGCCTACGTGGTCAAAAGCATCGACAGTTCGATAAAGCTCACCTTCGACATCACAAAACTTGTGGATATAATCGGCAAAGCCAGCAAGGTAATAGGCAACAGCACGCTTAAGACGCTGTCGGGTGTGCTCTCAAGCTACGACGGCCTTTGCGCCGGCTTCGAGCTTACGAAACAGAAATAATCATTCCGCTCTGCCGTGACCGACAACGAAAATCCGGTGCTGAAAAACGCCGGCAGCCGTGCCGACGCAGCTCCTGCCGCACCGCGCCCGGCAATGGTTGCCGCATCGATCGTGACCTATCACACCGATGATGAAGAGTTGCGCCGGTGCCTCAGCTCACTGTCGCCGAAGCTTTTCGACCGCATCACCGTAATCGACAATTCGTCAAGCGAAAACACCCGCCGGCTGTGCGCGCAATGGCAGGGCGTAACATATTGTCCGTCAGAAAACATAGGCTACGGCGCAGCCCACAATATCGCCATACGGCAGAGCCTGGCCGACGGACTCAGATATCATCTGGTGTTGAATACCGACATACGGTTCAACGACCGCGATTTCCCGATTCTGATCCACTACATGGACTCGCATCCCGACACCGGTGCACTCCAGCCAATGATCCTTAGCCCCGACGGCACACAGCAATACACTGTACGCCTCCTCCCCACGCCATTCGACCTCATACTGCGCCGCTTCCTCCCTGGAAATATGATGCTGAAACGGCGCAACCGCTACGAGCTGCGGCACATCGACCACACCCGGCCGTTCAACGCCCCTTACCACCAGGGCAGCTTCATGCTCTTGCGGTGCGAGGCGCTGCGCGATGTAGGGCTCTTCGACGAACGCTTCTTCATGTATCCCGAAGATATCGACCTCACGCGCCGCATCCACGAACGGTGGCGCACCATGTATGTGCCCGACATGAAGGTGATCCACGACCATAAGGCAGAGTCATACCACAGCTTCCGCATGCTCCGGATCCACATCATCAACATGATCCGCTATTTCAACAAGTGGGGCTGGTTTTTCGACCGCTCCCGCAAACGCTTCAACAGAGAGCTTCTCTGACCGGAGGATACGACAAAGCGCTGTGCCCGGGCACAGCGCTTTGGCATTTCTATGACACTACTGTCGGTTATTCAAACTTGTGCGTCACAGGCAGATTCGAGGAATCGCCGTCGGGTTGCGGGATTTCCGTTTGATCGGTCACAACCACTATCTTAACCTGCGTTACAGCAGTGGCAAGTGTCGCACCCTCCTCGGCAATACCCATATTGGCAGTGAGCGTATAGGCGCCGGGGGTCAGATCTTCAGTAGGAATCTCCACACCAAAAGGAGCAACGAACGTGGTGTAGACGGGCACGCCGTTCAGCCAGTAATTCACAGGGCCTACGCACGTTGCCACATGATTGGGCCGGGTAGGTTTGACGGTTATGCCTTCAACAACCAGAGTGTCGGGGCTGACCACATACACCGTTCCGTCGCTGACAATGGCATTGGAGAAATTGAAACTGATGTCGACCTGTGGAAGGTCGCCGTCATCGTCACATGCCGCCATGCCGATAAGCAATGGCAAGGCACATAATAGAGCTAATAATTTTTTCATAGCGGGAATAGGATTACATCATAAAGGTTGTTTCTACTCTTTTTCTTCCTTTCAGTTACTGAATGTAAGCTCGTCATTCTTAACATCGATAACGATAGGATGGTCTTTATCGACTTTCTGTGCGAGGATGTCCTTCGACAGCCGGTTGAGCACCAGACGGTGGATGGCACGCTTGACAGGACGTGCACCGAATTCAGGATCGTAGCCTTCCTCTGCAAGGTAGTGCAGGGCGGCGGGAGTGACTTCAAGTGTAACGCCGTTGGTGGCAAGCATCTTCTGAACGCTGCGGATCTGCAGTCCGACAATCTCCTCAATCTCTTTTTCGTTGAGCGGGGTGAACATTATCGTTTCATCGATACGGTTCAGAAACTCCGGACGGATTGTCTTTTTCAGCATCTCAAGCACTTCGTTTTTGGTGTTTTCCACCACTTCGTCATGATTTTCGGGCGTCATCTTGGCAAAATTGTCACGAATGACCGACGAACCCATGTTGGAGGTCATGATGATGATGGTGTTTTTGAAGTTGACCAGACGTCCCTTGTTATCGGTCAGACGGCCGTCGTCGAGCACTTGCAGAAGGATATTGAACACATCGGGATGCGCTTTCTCTATCTCGTCGAAAAGCACGACGGAATAGGGTTTGCGGCGCACGGCCTCGGTGAGCTGACCGCCTTCGTCGTAGCCTACATATCCCGGAGGCGCTCCGACCAGACGGCTCACGGTGTGCTTCTCCTGATATTCACTCATGTCAATTCGGGTCATCATGTTCTCGTCGTCAAACAGATATTCGGCCAGCGCCTTGGCAAGTTCTGTCTTGCCGACACCGGTGGTGCCGAGGAAGATGAACGAACCGATAGGACGGCGCGGATCGTTAAGGCCGGCACGGCTGCGGCGCACGGCATCGGCGATGGCACGGATGGCCTCTTCCTGCCCTACGACGCGGTTGTGAAGCTCGGCTTCGAGATGGAGCAGTTTTTCCTTCTCGCTCTGCACCATCTTATTTACCGGAATTCCGGTCCAGCGCGAAACCACATCGGCGATATCTTCGGAGTCCACTTCCTCTTTGATGAGCGCTTTCTCGCCCTGCATCATCTTGAGCTGCTCCTGAATATCGGCATTCTCTTTCTCTTTCTGCTGAACTTTCGAATAGCGGATCTCGGCCACACGGGCATAATCGCCTTCGCGTTCGGCGCGTTCGGCTTCGAAGTTAAGCTGCTCGATATCGATCTTGTTTTGCTGAATCTTGTTGATGAGATCTTTTTCGGCTTTCCATTTAGCCATATATTCTTTCTCCTCCTCACGCATTCTGGCAAGATCCTTTTCGATCTCTTTCACTTTCTCTTTGTCGCCTTCACGCTTGATGGCCTCGCGCTCGATTTCCTTCTGGGCTATCATTCGGCTGATCTCATCAAGAGCCTGCGGCACGGAATCGATTTCCAGACGCAGCTTCGAAGCGGCCTCATCGATAAGGTCGATGGCCTTATCCGGGAGAAAACGGTCGGTGATATAACGTTCGGAAAGCTGAACGGCGGCAATAATCGCCTCGTCACGGATACGCACTTTATGGTGGTTTTCATAACGCTCTTTCAGGCCGCGGAGAATGGCGATGGCGCTCATCTCGTCGGGCTCGTTGACCATCACTTTCTGGAAACGGCGTTCGAGCGCTTTGTCCTTCTCGAAATATTTCTGGAACTCGTCGAGCGTCGTTGCGCCGATGCTGCGGAGCTCACCGCGGGCGAGCGCGGGCTTCAGGATGTTAGCGGCATCCATGGCGCCCTCGCCTTTGCCGGCACCCACAAGGGTGTGGATCTCATCGATGAAAAGGATGATGTCGCCGTCGCTCTGTGTCACTTCGTTGACAATGGCTTTCAGACGCTCCTCAAACTCTCCTTTGTATTTGGCACCGGCCACGAGCGCGCCCATATCGAGCGAAAATATCTGTTTCGAACGGAGGTTTTCAGGCACGTCGCCGCGCACGATACGCTGGGCGAGGCCTTCGGCGATAGCCGTCTTGCCTGTGCCCGGCTCACCGATAAGCATAGGATTGTTTTTTGTGCGCCGGCTCAGGATCTGGAGCACGCGGCGTATCTCGTCGTCACGCCCGATCACGGGATCGAGTTTGCCCGTGCGTGCGCGTTCGTTAAGGTTTATGGCATATTTCGACAGTGCGTTGTAGGTCTCCTCCGCACTCTGGTCAGTAGCTTTCTTGCCTTTGCGGAGCTCAGCTATGGCGCCCTGCAGCTCGGCGGCCCCCATGCCGGCATCCTTCATGATTGTGGATGCGGGCGAATTGACCTCAAACAGAGCGATCAGAAGCGCTTCGAGCGTCACATACTCGTCGCCCTGTTTCTTGGCGATATCGAGCGACCGCTGAAGCACGTCATTGGAATAGCGGCTGAGATAGGGCTCGCCGCCTGAAACTTTCGGCAGGGTGTCAATCTCGCGGTCGACAGCAGCCGTAAGATGTGCTATGTTGGCGCCCACCTTAGCAAAAATAAATTTCACCACTGACTCACCCTCAGACAGCACGCCTTTAAGCAGATGCACCGGCTCGATGGCCTGATTGCCATTGCCTTTCGCCAGCTCAAAAGCTTTCTGTACGGCTTCTTGCGATTTAATTGTGAAATTGTTGAAATTCATAATATCTAAAATAAACAGTTATTAAATTCATTAAAAACGGTCTTTCGCCCGATCTTTCCCAGACACTCATCACTCTAACAAATCAAAGTCCGTGAATGTTGCGAAGCAGTCGGTATTGAAAAGCCTGCGGCGGAAATTGCCGACCGTTTTAACCATTTTTTTATGCAAAACAGGCACATTATAAATGATTATTGTTAATTTTGTAAATGCAAATAATGTGCCAATATTCGGGCACGTCATAGAATTGAATAAGCATGAAATATTTTATTGCCCTCACGGCTCTTCTTGCCTCTCTGTGCGCCAAGGCTCAGGACAACGCTTTCTTCCAGCTCCCCGTTATTCCCGACGAGCTCCAGACTCTTCAGGAACGGTCGGACTATATGGTTCAGCACTATTGGGATTTCTGCGATCTCAACAAAGCTTTTTCGTCACGTGACAAAATGGCTGATGCGTTCGACGTATTTCTGTCATTTATGCCTTACGCTTCGGCCGAGACCGTCTATGCCGAGGTCGACAAGTTTATGGACAAGATCGGCAAAAAAACCGAAAATGTCCTGTTCATCGGCGAGCTTGCCGAGGCTAAGCTCTACAGCGACACGGCCGAGATGCAGAGCGACGATCTTTTTGTGGCTTTCGCCAACGCCATAGTTAAGAACAAAAAAGTCGACAAGACATCCAAGCTTCGCTATCAGCATCTGGCCAATGTGCTCACCGCCAGCGCGCCCGGAGCTCTGGCACCGAAATTCGACTATACGGGCCTCAACGGTGAAAAAGGCACTTTTGCCGTTGACTCCGCCAAGATCGGCACCATACTGTTTTTCAACGACCCCGACTGCGAAGACTGCCGCATGGCACGGCTGCGCCTCGACACCGACATCCTGACGCGCCGGATGATCGACGGCGGCCGCATGACGCTCATCAGCGTCTATCCATCGGAGCCTACCGCCGAATGGCGCGAGCAGTCGGCCGGCTATCCCGCCTCATGGCTCACCGTGGCTTCGGAAGATGTCAACGATCTCTACGACATGCGCGTGATGCCTATCTTCTACGTCATCAACCCCAACGGCGCAATATTGCTCAAGACTGTCAATGTCAACGACATCATCGACATCATGGCCCGCCTGAACCAGCGGTTGTCGCCGTCGGCAGCCACAGAATGACTGACGGAAACCTAAGCCGCCAATGATTTGTTAATTAAAGATTGAAATCACTTAATTCCGATTAGATCATGAGTAAGTTTTCGCAACATCTGTCGCATATGTTTCTGATGTTCACCGGCTATACCTACAGCAACATGGCCCGTCTGTTCATTCGCCTCTTTGTTGGCATCATGTTCATGCAGTTCGGCATCAGGCATCTTGTCAATTTCACGGCTCTCAGCGTCGACTTCCCCACTGTGTTCGGATGGTCGCCGGTATTTTGCCTCTCTCTTATGATCGCCATTGAGCTCATCTGCTCGCTTTGCATTATGGTAGGCTTCCTTACGCGACTGATGACCATCCCTCCGATCCTGTCAATGATCGCCGCGGAATATTATATCCTCCACGACATGCAGCGCGGAATTTCCGCCTATGGCATCGATAGCACCCAGCCAGGCTATCTGCCCATCATGTTCATCGGCATCTATCTCTTCATCCTCCTTGCAGGACCCGGCAAGATATCGCTCAATTATTTCATCTCCTTATTCATCATAGGCCGTCAGGGCAAGGACGAAAAAGAAGCCCTCGACGAGGTGTGACAGAAACCGAATTATCGTATCAATCGATTTTTAACCAATCATTAACGACAAATTCCCTCAGAAGGAATGAAGATAGCTGTTTTGATTTCCGGTGGCGTTGACAGTGCCGTGGCCGTTCACAGGCTTCTGGAACAGGGTCACGACCTTCACCTATTCTATATACGCATCGGCCTCGACACCGACGAGGGCGACTGTTCGGCCGAAGAAGACATCGAGATGTGCCGCTTCATCGCACGGAAATATGCGCTGCCGTTCGATGTGGTTTCGCTGCATCAGGAATATTGGGACAACGTGATGGAATATGCTCTCCGCACGGTGCGCGAAGGCCTGACGCCAAACCCCGACATGATGTGCAACAAGATGATCAAGTTCGGCTTTTTCGAGCAGCGCTGGGGCCACGAGTTCGACAAGACGGCCACCGGCCATTATGCCACGACTATCGAAAGCGACGGTCTTGTTTATCTCGGCACGGCGGTGGATCCGGTCAAGGATCAGACCGACTTTCTGGCACAGATAAGCTACGCCCAGCTGGAGCACCTGATGTTTCCCATCGGCGACATGCCTAAATCGAAAGTGAGGGAAATAGCCGTAGCGACAGCCATGCCCAACGCCTACCGCCATGACAGTCAGGGCATCTGTTTCCTCGGCAAAATCAACTACAACGATTTCATACGCCGTCATCTCGGCGAGCGTCCCGGCGCTATTGTCGACATAGCCACCGGCCGTAAGCTCGGCGAGCACCGCGGATTCTGGTTCCACACCATCGGACAGCGGAAGGGACTGGGTCTTAGTGGCGGACCGTGGTATGTGGTGAAGAAAAACGTTCACGACAACGTGATCTACGTGTCAAACGGCTACGGCACGGAAAAGCAATACGGCCGAACGCTGCATCTCGACGAGATGCACTGGATCACACGCGATCCCTGGCCCACGGACTGCGACAGCGTCCCCATCACATTCAAAAACCGGCACTCGCCCGACTTCGTTCCGGGTAAGCTGACACGGCTTGCCGAACGTGAATATCTGATCGACAGCGAACGCAAGGTGCAAGGGATAGCCCCCGGCCAGTTTGCCGTGATCTACGACCGCGACAGCCGCATCTGCTACGGCAGCGGCATCATCACCGGCCGCGACATTGAAAACGAAAAACCCAACATTATTATATCATGAGTGAACGTATACGCCTGAAAGTGCTCGGTCTTTCCTACTCACAGATACAATCCGGAGCCTATGCCCTCATACTGGCGCAGGTGGGCGGCCCAAACCGCATCCCGGTTGTGATCGGAGCCGCCGAAGCTCAGTCGATCGCCTTGCGCATGGAAAGCATAACCCCTCCCCGACCGATGACCCACGACCTCTTCGTCAGCTTCGCCCACGCATTCGGCGTGAAGCTTAAAGAGGTGTTCATATATCGTTTTGAAGACGGCATCTTCTCTTCGGAGCTAACCTTCACCGACGGAGATCGAACCGTAAAAATCGACTCGCGCACCAGCGACGCCATTGCCATAGCCATGCGCACAGGATCACCGATCTTCACCACCCGCGAGATCATCGAGGAGACCGGATTTCTCATGGAGCAGCAGAACGAAGATGTCGACGACGATGAGGCTGCGGCAGCCGGAGCGCCGGAATATACCGACGACGGCGAAACCGTCGATCCCCTCGCCGGCGAGCCTCGGATCGAAAACTATACCATTGAAGAACTCGAACGCACCCTCGCCCGGCTCATAGAGAAGGAAAACTATGAAGATGCCGCTCGCGTCAATGAAATCATTAAACGCAAGAAAAACAAATCATAACATCACATATCATGTCATCAATAAAAACAAAACTGGCGGTGATGAACTTCCTGGAGTTCGCCGTTTGGGGTGCCTATCTCACCTGTATGGGCAACTATCTCGGAAAAGCCGGGATGGGTGGCGAAATCGCATGGTTTTATGCCATCCAGGGCATCGTGTCCATCTTCATGCCGACAATTATGGGCATTATCGCCGACAAGTTCATTCAGCCGCAGCGCATGCTTGGAATCTGCCATTTCTTTGCCGGCGCGGCAATGATAGCCCTTTGCGTTCTCGGCCTGCTGGAAGCCGAACCCAACAAGACACTGTTTATCAGCATCTACACATTCAGCGTAGCGTTCTATATGCCTACACTCGCCTTGTCGAACACCACCGCGTTCACAATCCTTCGCAACAACCGTTACGACACCGTGAAAGATTTCCCGCCGATCCGTGTGCTCGGCACTGTCGGATTCATCGTAACGATGTGGCTCATGGCAGGACGGCCATCTCGGATTCACGCTCGGCCCGAACGATTACAAGTTCCAGTACACCTGCATGCAGTTCCTCGTGTCGGGCATCCTGAGCCTTGTGCTTTGCGCTTATTGCTTCACTCTGCCTCAATGCAAGCTGGTAAAAAAAGAAAAGAAACAGACTCTTGCGGAACAATTCGGGCTTGATGCCTTCAAACTCTTCAAACAGCGCCGCATGGCCATGTTCTTCATCTTCTCCATGCTCCTCGGCATGTCGCTCCAGATCACCAACGGCTTTGCAGGCCCGTTCCTGACAAGCTTCAAGGGCAGCGCCATCCCCGAGATCGCTGAAAGCTTCGCGGCCAACAACGCTACGATGCTCGTCTCGATATCCCAGATCAGCGAAGCCCTCTGCATCCTGCTCATCCCGTTCTTCCTGAAACGATTCGGCATAAAGACGGTGATGCTCGTGGCCATGACGGCATGGGTGTTCCGCTTCGGCCTCTTCGGCGTCGGTAGCCCGACTTACCCCGGCGTCATCCTGTTCTTCCTCTCTTGCATCGTCTACGGCGTGGCCTTCGACTTCTTCAACGTGTCGGGCGGCCTCTACGTCGACAAGGAATGCGGTCAGTCGATCAAGGCTTCCGCCCAGGGACTGTTCATGCTGATGACCAACGGTCTCGGCGCCACAATAGGCACACTGTCGGCAGGCGCCATAGTCAATCACTACTGCCACTGGGAAAACAACTATCTCGTTGGTGACTGGGAAACGACATGGCTTATCTTCGCCGCCTATGCGCTCGTCGTAGCCATCCTGTTCTTCCTGCTCTTTAAAG
>OHHH01000695.1_pt1 | contig 11535 bp, 10 predicted proteins | sample 1567951 | NCBI WGS metagenome assembly OHHH01 (sample SAMEA3879550, study PRJEB24766) | human gut metagenome | biome: human-associated habitat; feature: feces | place: USA | collected 1985/1987 | reverse complement strand
AAAATATCATAAGAAAAGAGGATTCAGATAACATGAAGGAAAAGAATAATAAACTTACCGTTCCGGAGCTTATATCAATTGGTGTATTTACCGCATTATATTTTGTGCTTGTGGCAATAGCCACATTTTTAAGTGCGGCATTACTGCCGGGATTTTCAAATGTGCTGCTTCCTGCTATTGCGGCGCTTGTTGCGGGGTGTGTCTATATGCTTATGGTGTCGAAGGTGCCACATTTTGGAGGAATCACGGTTATGGGAACCGTTATGGGATTGTTTTTGTTCGTGTCAGGACATTTTGCAGTCAGTCTCATTATAGGTATTGGGTGCAGTGCTTTGGCAGATTTTATTGCTAAGCTTGGCGGCTACAGGAATAAGAAGGGAATACTTGCCTCATATATTGTATTCTCATTCGGTCTTACCGGACCGGTGCTTCCGTTATGGCTTATGAAGGATGCGTACATAGCAAGCCTTCAGGCTAAAGGAAAGGAAGTGGCTTACATAGATGGCGTTTTTTCACATATAAATGGCACAACACTCGTTGTGTGTATTGCTGCGACATTGGTGCTTGCTATTGTCGGAGGTATGTTTGGACAGAAGATGATGAAAAAGCATTTTGAGAAGGCGGGGATAGTCTGATGACCGGCAAAAATAGTAGAAATGATATTATGAAACTTGACCCAAGGTGCAAGTTGTTCATGCTTCTTGTGGGAAATCTGCTCTTATTTTTTCATGTAAATTTGATGACAGAGGTTGTACTGATGGTGCTTTTTCTTGTACCGTTTATGCTGAGCGCGAGATTTAAGGGTGCAATAAAATTCGGTGTGATATATCTTATACTGTCAGCGGCTGATATGTGGCTGGTTCCTGCGGCGGATGGTGTAGTGCTAAGCTTCATATCACTGCTTGCAGTCGGAATAAGAATGATGCTTCCATGTATTGTGACAGGCGCGTATGCCTTCAGCACAACGAGCGTGAGTGAGTTTGTGTGTGCGCTCCGTAAAATGAAGGTGCCGGAGGCGGTAGTCATACCTTGTATGGTGGTGGTAAGATTCTTTCCTACTGTGAAGGAGGACTACAGGCAGATAAGAAATTCGATGGAGCTTCGAGGAATAGGCGGAACGGCATTTAATGCGGTGTGCCATCCGATGAGAAGGCTTGAGTATGTGGTTATTCCACTGCTTATGAACAGCAACAATGTGGCACAGGATTTGTCCGTAGCAGCGCTGACGAAGGGGCTTGGAATCGAAGGGGAACATACAAGCATGACACAGATACGAATGAGTACGTTGGATTATATCTATATGGCGGTATGTGCCGCACCGCTGTGCGCATTTATTATCTTATAACAACCATAGTGAGTGTTTTATATGATATATAATATGACGGTTTTTGTAATGAAGTATAATTGCGGAGCATACCGAATTATAAACTGATTCAGTATAATTATAATTTTAGCAATGGATTTGTAATTCGTAATTATAGCTATTGAGAGTTTTATACTAATATTTAGAGGAAAAGGTTGGTTGGATGGGAAGTATTCGGAATATAAATAACGCCGTAACAGGTGGGAATTTAATTGATGTGAAAAACCTGAGCTTCACATATCAGGGAATGGAGGCTCCTGCATTAAAAAACATCAACATGGTTGTACAGGAGGGACAATGTGTTCTTCTGTGCGGGAAAAGCGGATGTGGAAAAACTACGATGACCAGAGTGCTGAATGGTCTTGTGCCGGCTTTTTTCAAAGGCGAACTCAGCGGCATGTGTAACGTGTTCGGGTTAGAGTGTGGGAAACATCCGATTGAAAACTATGTTCCGGTTGTGGGAAGCGTGTTCCAGAACCCTAAGACGCAGTATTTTAATACCAATACCACTGCAGAGCTTGCATTTCCATGCGAAAATGTGGGAATGGCACCGGATGAGATAGAGGACAGGGTGAAAAGCTGTGTGGAAAAATATGGTCTTGAGAAGCTGCTTGACAGAAGCATATTCCGGCTGTCCGGAGGCGAGAAACAGAGGATTGCCTTTGGAGCAGCTATGATGCTATCGCCTGGGCTTCTGGTTCTTGATGAACCAACGAGCAATCTTGACGCGGATGCGATAAATGCACTGCATGATATGATTGTTGAGATGAAGAGTGGGGGAGTGACGATTGTGCTTGCGGAGCACAGGCTGGCGTGGGCAGGTGACTTTGTGGACAGGTATTATTTCTTTGAGGAAGGGCTGCTAAAGGAGAGCTACAGCGATAAGGAATTCATGGCGCTGTCCGACGAAGAGCTTGAAAAACGTGGGCTCAGGGCGGCGCGGCTTGAGCCGTACAGGGGACAGGTTGAAAGGAAGCTGTGTGATGACGGCACTTTGAAAGGACAGGATTCCGGGAATGAACAACATGTTGCAGAGGAACAGCTGTGTAAGGCTGATAAAGCAATAGCCGGGAATATTACAATAGAAGGAAATGCAGCAACAGTAGGAAATGCAGGTGAACGAATAGATGAATTGAAGCTAAGCAGCGTCACAATAGGCTATCATAAGAAATCCCCTATGTACACTGTAAGCGAAATGTGCTTTAAAAGTGGTGAGGTTGTCGGCATAATGGGACATAACGGAGTTGGCAAGAGCACACTCATAAGGACGATGACAGGACTTATAAAACCTCTGTCGGGCGATATTATGTGGAATGGCAGAAGGCAGAGGGCAAAAGAGCTTAAAAAGAAAAGCTTTCTTGTTATGCAGGATGTCAACTATCAACTCTTCAGTGACAGCGTACATGATGAGGTCATGCTTGACACGGAGGACGAAAAGGCGTGTGGACAGGTGCTTGAAGGGCTTGGGCTTATGCCGTATGCAGACAGACATCCTATGAGCCTGTCAGGTGGCCAGAAACAGAGGACTGCAATAGCATCAGCGATGGTGAGTGACAAGAGGATTATTGTCATGGATGAGCCGACGAGCGGGCTTGACAGATACCACATGAAACAGGTCGGTGAGCTGATACAGGGGCTTAAGAATCAGGGGAAGCTTGTTGTGGTTATCACACATGACGAGGAGCTGGCGGCAGGATGGTGCGACAGAATATACAGGCTGGAATAACCGAAACGTGAGCGGTGAATGAGCGCTAATATTGAAGTACCGGCTGGTGTGAAGGCTTGCCGGCTTTTAATATCAGAACTGTAAAGAAGAGTGTAGAGGCAGGGTAAAGATGGATTTTGACAGAAGTGAATGGATAGGAAACTGGGAAAATTTTGAACTATATTTTACGGATGATGCGCCGGCGATGGTAAGGTCATGGGAGGATGCGGAAAAATCCGTGAAGGAAAATAAGAACGGTCTTATATCTGCGATACTGTTCCGGCACGGAGCAAAGCGCTTCTGGCAGGACGCGTGCTATACGGTAAATAAGGAGAATCCGGTCATGCTTGGCGGATGGAAGGTTGAACCGTCAGGAACCGTGGATATAATGATAGAATGGATTGACGTGGCAGGCAGGAGTCTTGGCTGTTATACCTATGGGCTTGACATGGTTGTGGAGAAGGGGCTTGAGGGTAAGATAAATTATATTCTCAGAGCTTATGATGCGCCGGACGGCTGTCCGTTCAGATATATGCTCAGCATGCCGCCGATGCCGTCGCATGAGGAGAAGAACAGGGGAGGACTTATAAGTCACCTGCATTTCCAGTATGCAAGCGGCAGGAATATGCTCATAAAAGCTAACGGAAAGCTGAAAAATCCGCATTGGTATGCAACAATGTGTGACCGCGATGCGGCGCTTTTACAGAGGTGTAACATTGTACGTGCTATGCACAAGCTTGATACATGGGATAGGCTTCCGGAATAAAATAAGGCGTGTATATGAAAAATGCAGAAATAAGATTGTATTTTAATTAGTTTTTTGTTATATTTGAAAAAATACCGGGCGTGCGGTTATCCTGCACGCCTTTTAAATGAGGAGGTTTCTATGAGTAACAAAAACGAAGCAATCAAAGATGCGAGAACGCTTGGCGTTCCGAAAATGCTCCTTCTCGGCTTGCAGCACATGTTTGCAATGTTTGGAGCAACTATTTTAGTACCGATTCTTGTCGGAGGATATTTTGAAGGACAGGGCTTGTCCATTCAGGTTACGTTATTCTTCGCGGGTGTCGGTACTTTATTTTTTCACCTATGTTCTAAGATGAAGGTGCCTGCATTCCTAGGTTCATCCTTCGCATTCCTAGGCGGCTACGCGACGATGGCAAGCCTTGATACCGGAAAGTATGCGGCGATGACGATGGCTGAGAAGTTCCCTTACGCATGCGGCGGTGTCGTCGTGGCAGGTCTTTTGTACCTTGTACTCGCACTTATTATTAAGCTTGTGGGTGTCAATAAGGTTATGAGATTTCTCCCGCCTGTTGTTACGGGACCTATTATTATATGTATCGGTCTGAGCCTTGCACCTTCTGCCGTGAGCAACGCTTCAACCAACTGGTTTATCGCGCTCATCGCACTCGGTGTAATCATCGTGTTCAACATCTGGGGAAAGGGAATGCTCAGAATCATCCCTATTCTCATGGGCGTTGTTATTTCGTATGTTGTCGCACTTATACTTCATCTTTGCGGAGTGACCAATCCTGACGGGACGGCGATACTCAACTTCGCCGGTGTGGCAAGTGCAAGCATTGTGGGACTTCCGCCGTTTCAGATATGCAAGTTCGACATCACCGGCATTCTCGTTATGGCGCCTATCGCTCTTGCAACAATGATGGAACATATCGGAGATATGTCTGCAATCTCATGGTACAGATGTACAGACGCAGAGGGAAGCAATAAGATACTTGTAGCAGTAACAAGAAACGATTCACCAGAATATACATATAAGTTAACAGCAGGTGATGTTGGATATTACATCATGGCTAAGGTAGAATCTAAGAATATCAGAAGTGATTATGGAACACCAGTAAATACAGTATATGACAAGGCAATCGGAGTGAAAGATGTAAGAAGCAAGAACCTTTCTACAGATTTCTCTAACTTCCCTAATATAAAGCAGTCAGAAATCAAAGCTGGCTTCTGGACAGTAGATTATAACCGTCCGGCAGATACAGAAAGCTTTGGAAAATGGCAGGGAGCAGATACAGAAGAGCCATGGGTATACGGAGTAACAGGTAATGGCTCAGTTGGTGCCGGAATCTATCAGGGAACACAGGGAGCAAGACTTATGTATACACCAGTAGAAGGAACATATGGTGATATGTCACTTAAGCTTGTAGTTGACCCGGCTAAGACAACCGGTCAGGGATTTGGCAGTGCAGAACAGTATATGGATGTACTTCTTAAGTTCGATACATCAACACTTACAGGATATGGCTTAAGAATAATAAGAACTAAAGCGTCATCTAATGCAGTAACATTTGTACTTGTAAAATATGACAATGGAACAGTAACAGAAATCTCTGATGAAGTAATTGCAAGCTGCTATGTAACAGGATGTACAATTAGTTTAAAGACTGAAGGTAATAAGCTCACTGCTCATGTTGAGACACCAACAGAACAGCTCGCAGATCAGGCAGCTAAGGGATATCCTCATGTAGTTGACCTTATAGCAGATATTGCAGCTAACAGCTTTGGCGGTGTTGCAATACAGCATACAGGAACAACAGGAACTGGTGGATGGCAGAATACAACAATGCTTCATAATTTAGATATTACATGGGAAGGTTAGAACAACCATAACCCTGAATATGTTGAAGAAAATCCATCAGATAACGAGAATCTGGCAGAGAAACCAGATAATTCAACAGGAACTCTTTGTGCATTGCTTGGAATGGCAGCGGTGAAGTATCGGAAGAAACCGCATTTATAATGAACAGGGCAATGCAGGTATCTAAAGAAACTAAAGGTGCTTTCGATATTACGATATACCCGGTCATGGAGCTGTGGGGATTTACCACCAGGAATTACAGAGTGCCTGAAAGCAGCGAGATTGCGGATGTACTTAAGCATGTTTCTTATACAAATGTGGAGGTTAACGGGCAGCAGGTGACATTATCAGATGGTGCAAGCATTGATCTTGGTGGAATTGCCAAAGGTTATACTTCTTCAAGGGTGATTCAGATTATGAAGGACTGCGGCATAGAGCACGCAATCATTAATCTTGGAGGTAATGTGCAGGTGCTTGGAACGAAGACTGATGGCTCGGACTGGAGGGTTGCTATACAGAATCCTGACAGTGAAAGCAGTTATCTTGGCGTATTAAGCACTGCTGATAAGGCAGTTATAACATCAGGTGGATATGAGAGATATTTTGGGCAGGATGGACAGGTATACCATCATATTATAGACCCACAGACAGGTTATCCCATCAGAGAGCGACCTGACATCGGTTACAATTGTATGTTCTGACGGAACAACAGCAGATGCGCTTAATGAGGCAGATTATACAGCAGAATCTTGGGGAGCTATGAAGCTTGAGTATGAAGAAGCAGTCGACGCACTTGCGATTGCAGAATATAAGGCAGATGTTGATGAGGCAACAGAGCATCTTATGGCAGCAATCAATGCATTAGTAAAGGTTGATGCAGATACACCTTCTGGCTCAGAAGAACCAGATAATACAGATGACTCATCTGTAGAAAATGTTCCAACGGGTGATGCAAATAACATGATGGCTTATCTTGCAGCAGCCTTACTTGCTTTAACAGCAGGTGCTGCAGTAACATGCAGACGTAAGATTAAGAATGTAAGATAACTGATACGCTAAAATCTAATAAAACTATAAACAAGCCAAAGAACCGGGTCGGAGAGAATCCTTTGTGGGATTCATTTCCGCTCCGGTTCTTTGTTACTTGTTAATCTTAATATCACCCATATTAACATCAGCAGTTAAATTCTTAACGGCAGAATCAGCAATCTTAAGAGAACCCATATCAACAGAGAAATCAGCAGAAGAAGCATTTATATCGTTCACAGACATATCACCCATATTAAGGTCAGCCTGAATGGAATTAAGACTGACATTGTCAGGAATAGTAATTGTAAGTGTGCAGTCTGAGTTTTTGATATTAGTCATAAGATGTACTTTTACATGCTGTTCAATATTTAATGAAGTTCCAGAAACAGATACAGCAGGCTTAAACTTTTCAGCACCTGTATAGATAACTTCAAGCTTGCTGCCTTTCTTAATCTCAACACTGCCAAGATTCATATCAATAGATATGTCTGACACATTATCATAAATAGAGGAATTTTCAATATATTTGCCACTGGATGCCATAGTCATGCGTGCAAAAGGAGAAATGTTAAATACATTGCCAAGAACGCCGATAATTATGCATATAAGTGTAATAAAATATATAATTGACAGATAAATTCGTTTCTTCATAATTACACCTCCATGGAATCGTCTTTAAGTATACTTTTGAATATAGCGTGTATTACAGCTGCAATAGGCCATATAACCCATGTTAAAGCCCATGCAAATGTGATGAAACTGACTGACAGATATATACATGTAACTGTAGGCCAGAAAACAGACATAATAGTTGTTGCAGTATTGTTAATATATCTGACTTCTTTATTCTCCTTCTTAACATAGCTGCCGGCTACATTGTCACCATTAAGAGCAAGTAAAGTCTTACATGAAGTCTCAGCCATTGAACCGAAAACAATAAGGAATACGCCGACACTTACTATACAAATCATTGCTGCACCGCCGATATCGTCAAGTCCCTGTATTGGGATTGCGTCAAAAACAGCAGCAGGGACAAAGCTTATGATACACATAATAATTCCCAGAGTGCGGCACACAATAGAAATGTTGCGAAGCTGTTCCTTCTTATCCTGCACATATCCGACAGTGGCATAATCGATGATACATTCGTGTTTCTTAATATAGTCGTATTTATTCATTAAAGAATTGGTTATTATAAATATGCCAACACCGCAGGCAACTATAATAAATAAAGCAACAGTGCCCATTGTCTGGAGAAAATTATTATGAAATGCACTGCATGCTGCCGCTGGAACTACTGAGAAAATACATAAGAAAACCCCTAATGCAGTCAGAAATGCATGTCGGCTGCCGGCACTTACAAAGCTTCTGGCTTCATCCTGTGTTAAAGTGCGTCTGTTATCAACAGGAGCAGAAGACTGTCTGTTAAGTCCGAGAGTTTCTGCGAGTTCGTCAAGATTGCCAAATTCTGAGATAACAGTGCCTACAGCCTCATTCTCGCTTTTACCTTCACTGATAAGTTCATTATATTTGTCCTCCATCATGCCCCACAATTCGTCTTTAGCCTTTAAAACTTCAGCAGTTGCGGGGAGATTGGCAAACATAGTTTCAAGATAACTTTTAATAGTATCCATACATTAATTCTCCTTCACAATAAATTTTTCAATAACTTCTTTAGTGAGAGCCCACTCTTCACATTTTGACTGATAATACAGCCGTCCTTCGTCAGTAATCTGATAATAGGTGCGCTTTTTTCCACCATTCTCGCCTACACCGGGGAAAGAAGTAATATATCCGTTCTTTTCCATTCGTGTAAATGCAGAGTAAAGAGTAGTTTCTTTAACAATATATTTCTCATTGGTCATGGCTTTAATCTGCTTAGAAATCTCATAACCATAAGATGGCTTATCAAGCAGAAGATACAGGATAATTGTATCGTTGTAGCCTCGTATAATGTCGCTGCTGATGCCAGCCATGCATACTCCTCCCTTCGAATTAATTGAAGGTGATGATTCACCTGATAATAAATATTAAATAAATGATAATTACTACGACAGGCGATACTACGACAGCCGTAGTACATCTGTCGTAGTATATATAACATGATATGCATAATATGTCAACAGGAGAATATAAAAATCCCTCAAAAGCAGGTAAACAGTGCTTTTGAGGGATATATTAAATATGTGGATTATTTGAAATATACTTTAGCTGCAGTAGCAGCCATGATATTTTCCTTGTCAGGTGTTGATATTTCATTGCTTAAGACAATGTAATCAATAAGGTGTCTGTAGCTGTCCTTGCACAGATTCATAGGCAGGTCGCTTCCCCACATAAGTCGGTCGCTTCCGACAAGTTGGATGGCGCGTTTAATATAATGGATTGCGTCAGGATAAGGGTATCTGGCGTCTTTACCCTGATTAGAAGGAAGGCTTGCAAGGTCGAATACAACATTGTCAAGCGTGAGTGCCTCCATTCCTTTAAGCCAGACATCTTCCTGAATAAGTCCGCGTGGAGCAAGAAGATGGCACACAACAAACTGCGTGTCAGGGTGCCTTTTAATTGCGCGGGCGAGTGCTTCCGGCTGCCAGCACTCGGCAGGGTAGCGTCCAATATCGAACACAACAGTATTATTATGCATTTCAGCATATGACAGCATTTCCTCAATAACATCACCGTCAAGGGGAATAGTAGGATGATAACTCATAAGACCGCTTCCGGTACTTACTTCAAATTTTACAATCTTAATTCCGAGGTCTTCAAACAAATGCTTTCTTATAGAATCAACATTTCTGCAGAATGGATCATAAGTAGCTGCCGCAGCAAGACGGTCAGGATATTTCTTTGCAGCCTCATAAGTGTAGAGATTCTGCGGTCCTAAGAAATTGCCCTGAAGCATAACAGCCTTGGAAACACCAGCCTCGTCCATAACCTTAAGAACCGCTTCCGGAGTTACATCATATTCACCGAGACACTCTGGTATCATCTGGAATATAGTTCCATCAGCGTAGCTTGCGTAACCTCCGCCTATAGCCTGCATTTCTCCGCTGTTTCCAAATCCATTGATGCAGCGGCATATATGAATGTGTGAGTCAATTATGTTCATAGTTAAGCCTCCTTGTTGCTAAATGTAGAAAGAATATTGAGATTATGTCCATACAGAAATTCATTAATAATTCCAATGTCATATTCACATTTGTTAATCATAATTATAATTGCAGCATCGCGGCTGACCTTGGAATACAAAGGGCTTAAGCCTGCAGTTTTTAACGCACGGTTGGTATCAGTAAGATTCATATGGCATGCGATGCAGAGCGCAATTACTCTGTCACGGCTTGGGTTGGCACGATTACCATTAAGTATTCCGTATGCATAATTAGCTGGAATATCACTTTGTCGGATAACATCACTTAATTGAAGTCCGTGGCTTCCTATATACCGGTTAAAGAATTCACTGACAGACATCTGTGAGTCAGTATCTTCTTCATTACGGTATCTGTTAAAATGTTCAGGCTCAACTGAACTTAAGATTTTATCAAGTTCATAAGTCGGTTTTTCGTTCATTATTAATTCCGCCTTTCACAATAGAGTACACATTTTCTATTGATATAGTGTATAATAATAAACACTAAATTACAATAAGGATATGACTTTAGAAGAAGAGAGCATACTGTCATTTTACAGGGAACTGACGGTACTTGATGAAAAAAAGAATATAGTGCTGGTGCAGGATATAAGAAACAGTGAGCTTTGCGTTAAAAAGACACTTGATATATATTCGCATGATGTATATGAGCAGCTTGCCTCTATAAGAATTGAGGGTGTTCCTGCGGTAAAGGATTGTGTTGCTGATGATGGAAAGCTTATAGTAGTTGAGGAGTATGTGCAAGGCAGGAGCCTTAAGCAGGTATTAGATGAGCAGGGATTATTAAACGCGGAACAGGCATATGAAATAGCAGTACAGCTTGCGGACGTTCTTGTGAGACTGCATCAGTTAGAGCCGGCAATTGTCCACAGAGACATTAAACCATCTAATATAATTATTGAAAAAAACGGACATGTGAATCTTATAGATTTTAATGCGGCAAGACATGTTAATGCAGATAAGAATGAAGATACCAGAATGCTGGGAACAGTGTATTTTGCTGCACCAGAGCAGTTTGGATTCGGGCAGTCTGATGAACGTACGGATATATATGGTCTGGGAGCAACAATTAATTATATTATGACAGGTGACAAGCCCGGAGCAGGAATTGCAGAGTGCAGATTTTCAGATATTCTTAAGAAATGCCTTATGGTAGATGCCAAAGACAGATATCAGTCAGCAGCAGAGCTTCGCGGCGTGCTGGATATGCTAAATTATAGTATAGTACAGGATAATAGGAAAAAAGCTGAAACGGCATTTGGTAAGGATAATACTGTTTCGGTTGTAAGAACCTATCGTAATATAAGAGATACAATTGTTAAAATGTACAGGAAATATCAGAAAAGGAATTACGATATTGATACTTCATGGCGCAGATATCTGCTGCCGGGATTCAGACGGCTGAATGTTGTGTATTGTCTGATTGCGCTAGTATGGTATGCGGTTATTGTATGGATGACAATAACTTTTGCAGTTACGGACAGTAAAACGGGAATACCGGTAACGGGCGGAGAACTTACAATGTATAAGATAGCTGTATTTGTACTCCTTTTTGGAATGACAATGTGGTTTGGCAACTATCTTAATATAAGGAGAAAGCTTCCGGGAATGAAGAAGATAAATGTATTAAGCACTATTCTGACATTTGGATATGCATTTACGATTAGTTTTATGTTTTTAGCTTTTTT
>OHHH01000688.1_pt1 | contig 11590 bp, 9 predicted proteins | sample 1567951 | NCBI WGS metagenome assembly OHHH01 (sample SAMEA3879550, study PRJEB24766) | human gut metagenome | biome: human-associated habitat; feature: feces | place: USA | collected 1985/1987 | reverse complement strand
AGTTCCGCTATGAAGAACCGGTAATCAATGAAAAATCCATGGTGATCGTTGTATCCCAGTCCGGAGAAACCATTGATACTTTGGAAGCTCTTCGCCTTGCAAATAAATATACAAAGAAAACACTGTCTATTGTAAATGTAAAAGGCTCCAGCATTGCACGTGAAAGCAGCTATGTATTATATACACATGCCGGTCCGGAAATCGCTGTTGCAAGTACAAAAGCATACACCGTTCAGGTTGCTTCTTTTTACCTGCTTGCATGCAAACTTGCCATGACACAGCAAAAGATTTCTGTCGAAGAGGCACGTACATTTGTTGGAACACTGCAGGAAATTCCAAATTACATCGAGGAAGTTCTAGCACAGGCTCCTGATATTGAACAGCTGACCAAACGCATGATCAATGCCAACAACGCGTTCTTTATCGGTCGTGGACTCGATTATACCCTTTGTATGGAAGGTGCTTTGAAATTAAAGGAAATTTCTTATATTCATGCCGAAGCCTATGCTGCCGGTGAATTAAAACACGGAACCATTGCCCTGGTCAGTGAAGGGGTTCCTGTCATTGCCGCTGCTACCCAGAAACATGTATACAGTAAAGTTATTTCCAATATCCGAGAAGTAAAAGCCCGTGGTGCTTATGTCATTCTTTTGTCCAAAGACAAAGAAATCACAGATCCTTCTATCTGTGATGTACACATCAATCTTCCGGATGTATCCGACGAATTTACGATTTTTGAATCTGTTGTAATTTTCCAGCTGATTGCATATTACACATCCGTTGGAAAAGGCTTAAATCCGGATCAGCCACGTAACCTGGCAAAATCTGTAACGGTAGAATAAAAAAACTGTCGCGCGAAAATTCGTGCGACAGTTTTTTTGACATAGAGCCTTTCTAAAACTTTTGAAGGCAAAAAAAGAACCCCAGAAGCTCTCTAAAAGCCTCTGAGGTTGCCCCTGCCAAGGATTCTCTCACCCATGTACCGGAATCCTTGTATCGTCGGCGCGACAGGATTTGAACCTGCGACCTCTGCGTCCCGAACGCAGCGCTCTACCAAGCTGAGCCACGCGCCGTTTCAACTGCCCAATTATAGTAACACATTCTCCGGTGTTTGTCTAGTGAATTTTTTTAATTTATGGTACAATACAAAAAAAGAATGGAGAAGAACAATGAAACATACTGCTTTGATTACAGGTGCATCCCGTGGAATCGGTGCAGCCCTGGCATGTCGATTTGCCGCTGAAGGCTATCATCTGGCTCTTTGCTGCCATAACTCTTATGAAACGCTGCAGGCACTTGCCACAAAACTTGAAACAACCTGCTCCATACAGGTGCTTTGCTTCCGTGGTGATGTAGGAGACTATACTTTTATCTGTGACATGGTGCAAAAAACACTGGATACCTTCGGCCAGATTGATGTGTTAATCAACAATGCCGGCATCTCTTATATCGGTCTGCTCACCGACATGGATATTACCGACTGGAATCAGATAGTTGCGACAAACCTCACATCCGTCTTTTCCACCTGCAGACAGGTCATCCCTTCCATGGTTCATGCCAAATCCGGACATATCATCAATATTTCTTCTGTATGGGGAAATGTCGGAGCTTCCTGCGAAGTTGCCTATTCTGCATGCAAAGGCGGGATCAATTCCCTTACACGCGCTTTGGGCAAAGAACTTGCCCCCAGCAATATCCAGGTAAATGCCATCGCCTGTGGGGTAATCGATACGGATATGAACCGTTGTTTCTCCGAGGAAGAACGCTCTGCACTCATCGAAGAAATTCCTGCCGGCCGGATGGGATCCCCGGAAGAAGTTGCTTCACTGGCATATTCTCTTGCCACAGCAAGCAGTTACCTGAATGGACAGATTCTCACCTTAGACGGCGGATGGATTTAATTTCTTATCTTTTTGGAAATCTTTTTCCATTTATTTAAGAATCTCTGTTTTTTATATCAACTTTCTATAAAATCATTTGTATGAAAACGAATGATAAAAATAAATACAAAGATTTTGGTGACCGTCTGAGTCTGATTATGTATAAACAAAATATTTCCAATATCCAGCTGGCAAATGCAATGTTTGTTTCGCCGTCCACGATCAGCGGATACCGTACCGGCCGTCGTTCTCCGACCGTTGCGGATCTTGCAGCCATCGTGCAGATTCTGAATGTTTCTGCAGATTACCTCATCGGAACCAGTGAAATTACAAAAAGACCCGATACCACCGAAAAAAAGAGTTGAGCACGCCCTGTTTCCAGAGCGGTGCTCAACTCTTTTTTATAAATCATGTTCTGCCAGTAAAATTACCGTAGAACGTTCCGGAACACGCACACGTGTCTGATCTCCCTGTGTCTGGGCTTCAAAATCTGCCCCATCCTGGTATTCACAGAAAGTATTTACTACAAGTTTCCAATGATAAGACTCCGGCAACGAAGGCAGGCGCATCTCCAAAGGCTCCCAATACGCATTCATTCCGTAAAAGATCATATCATCATCCGTATCATCGGCATTTCTTCCCGCATACATGATTCCAATTAAATGTGTATTATAGTCCGTATAATTCCGGTTCGGCTCTCCATTATGGATACTTACGGAAGGTAACCCGCAGACTGCCGGCTTTGTATCCCTTCGCAGAATCGGATGCTTTGCACGGAAATGGATCATAAAACGGGCAAAATCATGAATCTCCTGAAATTCTTCCAGTCTGTTCCAGTCCAGCCAGGAAATAATATTATCCTGGCAGTATGCGTTGTTATTTCCATACTGCGTATTACAAAATTCATCCCCTGCAAAAAACATAGCCGGTCCACGGCTGCATAACAACGCGGCAAATGCATTTTTTACAAGCCTGCGCCGCAGGCCCATAACCGCCGGATCATCCGTCTCACCCTCTGCCCCACAGTTCCAGCTCATGCCGTTGTTATCCCCGTCCGTATTGTTCCATCCGTTTTTCTCATTATGCTTTTCATTATATGAATACAGATCATACAACGTGAACCCATCATGACAGGTCAGAAAATTGACGGATGCACTATATCCGCGGCTTGCCGGATCATACATGTCGGAGGATCCGGTGATACGTGTAATTGCACGCCCTGCTACGCCACTGTCGCCCTTTAAAAAGCTTCTCATGTCATCCCTGTATCTGCCGTTCCACTCAGCCCATCTGTTCCATGACGGGAAGCTTCCCACCTGATACAGTCCGCCTGCATCCCATGCCTCTGCGATGAGCTTCATCTTGCCAAGTACCGGGTCGAATGCCAGCGACTCAAGAATCGGCGGATTGGCCATAGGTGCACCGTTTTGGTCTCTTCCGAGAATGGAAGCCAGGTCAAATCTGAAGCCATCCACTCTGTACTCAATGGCCCAGTGTCTCAGACAGTCTATGATAAAGTTGCGCACAACAGGATGATTACAGTTCATAACGTTTCCACAGCCACTGAAATTGTAGTAGTGTGCATCCGGTGTAAGCATATAGTACACGTTATTGTCTATTCCCTTGAAGGAGAAGCACGGTCCCATCTCATTTCCCTCAGCGGTATGGTTGAACACCACATCAAGAATGACCTCTATGCCATTTTCCTTTAAAGCCTTTATCAGCGATTTCAGCTCGTCTCCCTCGTGGTTGTGCTCCTCGTTGAAGGCATAGCTGGTATTCGGTGCAAAAAATGATACTGTGTTGTAGCCCCAGTAATTGTAAAGCTGCACACCATCGACCACTCTCGCGCTCTCCATCTCATCAAACTCAAAAATCGGCATAAGCTCCACTGCATTTATTCCCAGGTCCTTAAGATACGGAATCTTATCCTTCAATCCGGCAAATGTGCCCGGTGCGCTGACACCTGAGGACTTATCCTTTGTATAGCCCCTCACATGTGTCTCATAAATCACAAGATCCTCAAAGGGTTGCTCAAGCTGCTTTATGTTGCCCCAGTCAAAGTTGCTTTTTACAACTCTGGCTCTGTACTCAAAATCCTTGCCTCCCTCCGGCTTTTCTCCCCATTTTCGCTGTCCAGTGACCGCTCTGGAATATGGGTCTAAAAGGACATTTTCCTCGTTAAACAAAAGTCCCTTTGCCGGCTCATATGGTCCATCAAACGAAAATGCATACTCAAATTCATCCGGCTTTATATCAAAAACAAGCATGGAGTAGGTATCTCCTATCCTATATGAATCAGGAAACGGAATCCTCGCATACGGCTTTGATGCCTGTGGCTTGAACAATAAAAGAGTGCACCTTGTTGCTCCATGGGAATTGATGGTAAAGCTCACTCCGTTCGATGCCACGCACGCTCCGTACATTCTGAAAAAGCCCGGACGTATCTTAAATCCCTCTACCACATCAAGCGGCAGCAGGCCTGTATTTACTACATCCTCATGCTTTTCTTCTTTACTGCGCTCTCTCCACATATACATATTGCTCTTTGCTCCCTTACTATATTTGTATGATGGTACATGCTATTTGTTGCATGACTGCTTTTTATCTTAATTCGTAAAAAAATGATATTGTAACTATTCAGCCCTTCTTTTTCTCAGTGGTTCTGAATAGTTACCTACTGTTAATTTACATGCAGCTTTCCAAGCCCATCAATTTCTATTTTACTATAATTTTGTGAATATGTGTTCATTAAATTGCATATCTCCTGAGCTTTTTCGCCCGAAGCCACTGTCGGCCTGAAATCATTGTATGAGCTTACGCTGCTTAAGGTGCATGGAATAATCTGAGCATCTATGCCCGGCTGCAATTCACCATTTATCAGAGTAAATGCCTGCTGATAAATCGCCGTGTTCTTGTCTGCCGGATTTTTATTGCCTCCGAAGCAGAAATTTCCAAGACTGTAGCATATCATTTTGCCGTTATAGACCTCCATCCCCTGCAGTACATGAGGGTGGTTTCCGACTACCAGGTCTGCTCCCCAGTCGATGATACGATGTGCTGCCGCCTGCTGATAGTCATTAGGGTAATGGTCACCCTCTATGCCCCAGTGGCAGCATGCGATAACTATCGCCGCTCCCTGTTCACGAAGCTGCGCTATACCGTTTTGGATATATGCCTCTCGGTCACCGTTTTGTGACAAAAGGCTGACCGACACTATTCCAATCCTTGTCCCATCAGCCGTCTCGTAAATACCGGTATGATCATTGAAGCCATACACTATCCCGGCATTGTCGAGCACATTTCTCGTATCGTCAAGTCCCTGCTGTCCATAGTCGTATGTGTGATTATTTCCAAGACTGCAGGCCTCGATGGAGCTGCCCGTCATAATTCCGATGAAGCCAGGCTTTCCTTTAAGGTTCCAGCGCTTTTCTACGCGCTCAGTCGCATCCGATAGCACACACTCCAGATTGATGAGTGTCATATCGTCAGCCTCAAAAATATCTCTCACACCGCCGAAAAAGTAGTCCTGTCCCTTTGAGTCATAATAAGAATTAAAGCTTCCGTCATAGCTTTGCTCCTGATTGTTGCCGAGTGTACAGTCTCCTGTAGCCGTAATCACTATGGTTGACATCTGTGGCTGCTGTGTATCCGCTTCTGTTGCATCAGCTTTGGTTGCATCAGACTGTGTACTCTCTGTGCCTTCTGCCGTACTGTCAACGGCATTCTCATCTTCTTTTCCGGTATCCGATGTGTCTTTAACTACATCCACACCATTCCGGTTAGCGGCTTCCTTTATATTATCTCCAATATATTCTTTTCCTATGAGTGCTCCCGCCATAATGATGCATAAAACCAAAAGCACACATAATAGAATTTTTAATCCCTTGTTTTTCATAGTTCTCCTCATATGTAATCTTATACTGTGTTGTATTTGAAAAAGCTTTATTCAGAATCACCACACACCCTTAAAATATCAACCGTGTGCGCACTTGCTCCCATCAGGTCTGCTCTCTCACATGTTGAAAGATGATACTGTACAAACATATCAAACTCTTCCTCGTCAAGAGCATTCAAAAATGGCCTGATATAATTTGCCGCGCCATCGGCTGCTATTATCTTTTCGCGTGTAAGGGCTGCCTGTGCATTTAATGCCTCTATATCTTCTAATCGGACAAAACTGTACAAATCATTAGCTTTTTCTGTACAATGGAAGCTCTCATCCAGCATTCCGCCCTCTATGCCCTCTTTTATATGCTTCTCCTTTATGGCATAGGTTATCACGCTGTACTCATTCATAATGTATGCTACAAGTATGTAACCACCAGGTTTTGTCACCCTTTTTGCCTCATTCAATGCGGCAAGCTTTTCCTCTGCCGACTTCAGATGATACATCGGTCCGAATACGAGTGTGAGGTCAAATTCATCGTTTCCAAACTTTTTAAGCTTTGTGGCATTACCCTGGTATGCCTTTACTTTATCGCTCTTTTGCTTCAGTCTGCCGAGGTTATGCTTAACTAACTCAAGTGCCGTCACATCATAGCCTTCCTCGGCAAGAGGCACTGAATATCTGCCTGTTCCCGCACCGACATCCAGAATTTTGATCTGTGAGCGAAGATCAAGCTGCTTCTCATTCATCAAGCTGCCAAGACAATCGTGTATATACTTCATGGAGGTGATAAACTCTACCCTGCCGTGACGGCTGTTCAGGCGCTTTTCCTCGTTGAATTTGTTATAGTATTCTTCTAATTCTGTCACGTATATTCCTCCCTGTATTATTCCTCGATATGCTCGCGTCCCTGCGCAATGATTGTGCGCACATGTCCGTCGGCAAGCGAATAAAACACTGATTTGCCCTCACGTCTGCTGTTTACGAGCTTGTTTGCCTTTAATATCCTAAGCTGATGTGATATGGCGGACTGTGTCATGTTGAGCACCTTTGCAAGGTCGCAGACGCATACCTCCGCTTCAAACAACACAAAGAGGATTCTGATCCTGGTGGAGTCGCCAAATACCTTAAAAAGCTCTGCAAGGTCGTAGAGCTCGGTTTCCTCAGGCATTGTATCATTTACTATTTTCAGAAGGTCTTCGTGGATTTCGTTGCAGTCGCAACATTCTATCTGTTCATTTATGTTTTCGCTCATGGTGGTGTCCTTTCTGCGTTATTTTTGCGCTATATTGCGTTATTTTTACTTTATTGGCTATAGGGCGGGTGCTCCGCATAAATTGCATATGCCCTCGCTCAGTATTGCGATATTAAGACTCTGTAGGAATTATGATTTAGGTTTTGGCTATAGGACGCAACCGGCTTTTAGCGCCGTCCGTGGCGCTAACGCCTTGTCCGTACGTCCATGCACGGACATTGCTGTGTTTTGACATAATTCCAACAGACTCTAAATATCTCCATATTCGCGATGTCACATGCAATTTCTGCAAGCACCCTTTGGTTTTGGCTCATTGAAGGGTATGGACGCGTCGTATTGGCGGGAGCGTAACTGCTCAGTGCCTTCGCAGTTACGGGGCTGGTCCGGATGCGTGTAAGGGCACTGCAGGAATTTACTTAGCTTTTGTTTATTAGCTATTGCCGTTTAATTGTCTTTTGTTACTGTCACACTTTCGTGTGAACAGTAACTTCTTTTATTATACGCGAAAGACAGAGTGCACCTCTTGGGTGCATTCTGTCTGGTATTTTTTATATAGTGGTTTTATGGCATTTTGATATCTGCTCTTTGATATCTGCTCTTTTGGCTCTATGCATTTAGAGCTTGTGTACGAATAATGCGCGGATTGCATTTAGCACTGCTATCACCATTACTCCTACGTCTGCAAATATTGCGAGCCACATATTGGCTATTCCGACTGCTCCGAGCACTAGGCAGATCAGCTTGATGCCTATTGCGAAGTATGTGTTTTCATATACTATTCGCAGGCATTTGCGCGATATTTTTATTGCTTTTGCTATCTTTAGCGGATCATCATCCATGAGGACGATATCTGCGGCTTCGATTGCCGCATCTGAGCCCATGGCGCCCATTGCAATTCCGATATCTGCTCTTGAGAGCACCGGTGCATCATTGATTCCGTCTCCGACGAAGGCGAGCTTTTCTTTGCTGCCCTTTCTTGCGAGCAGTTCCTCCACCTTTGCCACCTTATCACCCGGTAATAGCTCACTGTATACTTCATCAATTCCCAGCTCGGCCGCTACTGAGTCGGCTACTGTCCTCGAATCGCCTGTAAGCATTATTGTACCTTTTATTCCGGCTTTTTTCAATGCCTTTATTGCTGCCGCTGAGGTTGGTTTTATCTTATCTGAGATAAGGATATAGCCCTCATATCTGCCGTCTATTGCGATATGGACTATGGTGCCGACCTTGTCAGTTTCACTGTAGCTTAAGCCCAGCTTTTTCATAAGCTTGTAGTTTCCTGCCGCTACAGATACGCCATCTACCTTTGCGGTGATTCCGTGGCCGCTGATTTCCTCAACGTCTGTCACGCGGGTTCTGTCGATTCCCTTTCCATATGCCTTCTGTAAGCTCCTGCTGATTGGATGCGATGAGCTGCTCTCTGCAAGTGCTGCGTACTCGAGCACCTTTTCTCTATCGAGCGTATTGTCGTAGACTCCTGCCACCTCGAAAACGCCCTCTGTCATGGTGCCGGTCTTGTCAAATACAACGTATCTGGTCTGTGATAAGGTCTCAAGATAGTTTGATCCCTTTACAAGAACACCCTCGCGGCTGGCGCCTCCGATTCCTGCAAAAAAGCTGAGTGGAATACTGATGACCAGCGCACACGGGCAGCTGATAACCAGAAATGTCAGTGCACGGTAAATCCAGATGCCCCAGTCTGCCGGAAGCCCCATAAACAGCATGCGGACAAGCGGTGGCAGTATTGCCAGTGCCAGCGCGCCGTAACAGACTGCCGGTGTATAATAATGTGCAAATCTGGAAATAAAATTCTCGGAACGTGATTTCTTGGAACTTGCATTCTCCACCAGATCAAGAATCTTAGAAACCGTAGACTCTCCAAACTCTTTTGTGGTGCGGATCTTTAACAGTCCGGAAATATTGATACATCCACTGATGATTTCCTCTCCCACAGCGACTTCCCTTGGAACACTCTCTCCCGTCAGTGCACTGGTATTCAGGGAAGAATGTCCTTCCACAACCACACCATCGATTGGAACTTTTTCGCCCGGCTGTACAATAATCACCGTGCCGATCTCCACCTCATCCGGATCTACTTTTTCCATCTGACCGTCTGTTTCAATATTTGCATAATCCGGCCGGATATCCATCAGATCACTGATATTCCGGCGGCTCTTACCGACTGCATAACTCTGGAACAGCTCTCCGATCTGATAAAACAGCATAACTGCAACGCCTTCTTTGTAATCGCCGAGGGCGATCGCTCCGATGGTTGCCACTGCCATCAGGAAATTTTCATCAAACATCTGCCTGTTGCGAATGCCCTTCCAGGCCTTTTTCAGAATATCGCCGCCGATGATCCAGTAGTCCACCAGATAAATGGCCAGCCGCACCCAGCGCCCGAAAGCGCCGAAGAGCCGGTCAAAAACGGCAGCCCCCAGCAGCTGCATCACGATCAGCAGCGCAGCAGAGGCCAGGATCTGAGAAAGCGCTCTTTTTTGCTTCTTTGTCATATGCGATTTCCTTTCATCACAGGAAAATCTCGCAGTCGTCCTCTACTTTTTTGCAGTTGGCCAGAACATTCTGCATGGTGGCCTTCACATCGGCACCTTCTTCGAATTCCACGATCATCTTCAGAGCCATGAAATTGACGGTGCAGCTCTTTACACCGGCGGTGGCCTTAGCGGCGTCTTCCATCTTGTTGGCGCAGTTGGCGCAGTCTACATCGATTTTATAGGTCTTTTTCATAGAGAGGGCTCCTTACTTGATTTGAATTTAACGATTAAGTAACTGTTGAATCGTTCTGAGACCATAATAGCATATTTCCCAGAAAAGTCAAGCCCTATTTATGAAAGTTTTACACGCGGCGGCCCCGGTTTTTTCTTGAAGAGAAAAGCGAAATGTGATATACTCTGTATGTAAAGCGTTTAAAGGAGAGATTTGTTTGATAAAGTATTACACGGCCATTACAGTGCTGTGTGTCTTGTCCATGGCCTCCATGCTGCTGTGCGTGTCCAGCTCCAGAACGCTGTCCGGGACGGAAAAGCGATATTTCCGCTTTGAGTTTTCCATTATCGCCCTGGCGGCACTGTGCGAGTGGCTGGGCGTTATGCTGGACGGCACAGGACCGCGGACGGTAATCTGGCATACGGCTGTAAAGGTCATTGAGTTTTCCGCAGCACCCTGCATCGGCATTTTTATGGCTCTGATCCTGGACGCGCCCCACAAGGAGGCGGCCATGGTCATCCTGCTGCTGCACACATTGCTGCAGGTGGTGCTGGGCTTTTCCGGGGCCATCATCCAGGTGGACGCCGAGAGCAATTATACCCGCGGACCGCTGTATGAAATCTATATGGTGGTGTATGTGGCGGCGCTGTTTTATGCCATGTTTGCCGTGCTGCGCAGCGGCCGCAAATACCAGTTCGGCGGCGTGGGCTTTCTGGTATCGGTGCTGGTATTCACGCTTTCAGGCATGGTCATGCAGATGGTGGACAGCACCCTGCGGGTGGACTATGTCACCACCGCTATCTCTGCCATTATGCTCTATGTGTTCACCGTGGACATGATCCAGCAGACCGACGGCCTCACCGGGCTCATCAACCGCCGGGGCTATGAAAACATCCTGGCCCACCTGCGGGAGCCCTGCGTCATCCTGTTTTTTGATGTGGACTGCTTTAAGAGCATTAACGATACCTATGGCCACGCCATGGGAGACCGGTGCCTGCGGCTGACGGGCAGAGCCCTCTGGGAGGTCTATTCCCGCTGCGGTCATTGCTTCCGCATCGGCGGCGACGAGTTCTGCGTGATTTTGATGAAGCATATGCAGTCTGTGGAAAGCCTGTGGGACGAGCTGGTGGCCGCCATGGCAAAGGCAAGGCAGGAAGAGCCTGTCCTGCCCAAGCTCTCCATGGGCTACGCCATCTTCGACCCCGAACACCTCACCCCCCAGGAGGCCATTGAAGAGGCCGATCAGATGATGTACCGGGTCAAGCAGTCCCGCAAGAAAGCGGAACAGGCAAAATAAAACCACGCTGCCCAAAGGCGGCGCGGTTGACAAATGAAAAAATAAGGGGTATACTATAGATACAAAGGGCGCTGCCAGTAGGTCGGCTCCCCAAGTGTTGGTTAAGAGATAACCGCGGCTTTGGAGAAGGGGCGGTTATCTCTTTTTGTTGTTATCCTGGCGAACCAGGGTAATGACAGCCATAATGACAAGGCAGAATTGAAAAATTCCTTCCCATGTAACATCCATAAACCGTCACCCCCTCTCGTTTCCAATTGGGGGCAAAAGAAGAGATCACCCCCGAAAAAAATCGAGGGGAACCGCCTACCGGGGTACTACTGACAGCACCGTCAACAGCGTACCACAAGTATTGACAAATTGCAAGGAAAAACCGGGAATGCACCCGCAAGCTGTCCCATTCCCATGAAAATTCACCAAAAAGGAGAGGAGAAATCCTCTCCTTTTTCATTTCCTCTTGCAATGCGCCGCCAACTTTGTTATACTGAATTCAGAATTACAAACCACAAAACATGGAAAGGATGATTGATTTATGGGTCTTATTC
>OHHH01000683.1_pt1 | contig 11665 bp, 9 predicted proteins | sample 1567951 | NCBI WGS metagenome assembly OHHH01 (sample SAMEA3879550, study PRJEB24766) | human gut metagenome | biome: human-associated habitat; feature: feces | place: USA | collected 1985/1987 | reverse complement strand
GACTTTTGCTGCAGGAGGCAGTGCTTTCTTCCTTTGAGACGGCAGCAGCACAAGGAGGAAAATCCATGCAGAATCAGATGATCCGCTATATGGAACGGCATCCGGAAAATGGCACTGAAATCGTTGCGGCGAAAGAAGCGGTTTCTGCTTTTTCCATGCAGGAGTCATCCAATGCCCTGGAAGCATTCTGTGCAGTCATGGAACAGATTGCCGGTATGGAGCTTCCTGTACTGGAAAAGGAAGACGGAACCGAAGAAGAGGTTGCACTTGGAAATCCGGCGGACTGGGTGTATGGACTCATTGGAAGTGATGTTATCTTTCTGTGTGATGTGGATTTGTCCGGGATGACAACCATGCAGATGGATACGAATGGGCTTGTTTCCCATCGGGGAATGCAGAATACGCAGAGCAGTAACCGGACATTTTCCGGAGATACTGACTTATTTTATGCTTATCTTCTTACACAGATGGGGAATTACGGAAGAAGCAGAGAGGGAAGTACGCTTAGTGCACAGCTGGAATATCTGCTTGCCGGAGAAAGCAGTGATTTCGAGAATGTCCGGGCTGCTGTTGCAGAGATCTTTACCATACGAATGGGGGATAACGTACGGCTTGTTATGGGAGATGGTGGATTATATGAGGCGGCAGCGGGTGTGGCGGATGCATTATTGGCAGTGCAGCTATGCGGGGCCTTCCGGGAGCCGGTTATTCAAAGTATTTTATACGCCTGTGCTTTCCTGGAGAGCGTGAGTGATGTGAATAACCTGTTGCACGGAGGACGCGTTCCCCTACGCAAAGCCTCTCATTCCATGAGTGTTTCTTATGTGACTGATGGAAGTATTTATTTTAACGGATCGCAGGAGGGACTTTCATATTCGCAGTTTCTTATCGGAATGCTGTCTTCAAAAGAAGAAAGAACCATGCTGGCAAGAGCTATGGATGTCCTGGAAATGGACATCCGGCAGATGACCGGGAATGGACAGTTCTGTATGGATCAGTGTGTGGAACGGATGGAAATCCATGTGTCTGCACAGGGAGGACTTGATAAGCATTATGAGACAGAGCGAATATATGGATATTATTAGTTGACACAGGGAAGAAAGGAGGAACGTTCTCTTTGGATGAGCAAACTAAAAACAAAAATCTGTTAATTCCTTCTCTCAAAGCGGACAGAAAAATGAACATCGTTCAGAAAAGGAGAGCGTTCCTCTTTTCTTCCCGGAAAAACAGAGGAAGCATGACGGTGGAGGCATCAATGGTTCTCCCTGTTTTCCTGTTTTTTATGATGACTTTGCTTATGGGAATCGAAATGGTTCGTTTACAGAGCAATCTGTTTGCGGGATTAGGCAGCAGTGAAGCAATCCACATGGAAAAACAGATTCAAAGAGCCCTGCAGGATCAGCCGCTTCTGGATCATTTTGATGCAGGAACAGTTGAGGAATATCTGAATGGGCAGGAGAACGGCAGGCTATGCCTTTTAGGGAATATTTCAGTCAGGAATCAGTCGGATGTACAGGAAAACGGAAGGATAGAGGTTGAAGTGCAGTATCAGATCAAGCCCTTCATTTACTGGCTTCCGATTGGAAACAGTAACGGAGGAGGACTATGCTTTGAGGATGAACTTTTCGTGCATGATTTTAATGGATATCGTGGACCGGTCGAAGGGGATCGAAGAGAGGAAGAAGAAATTGTTTATATCACAGAAAACGGTACCCGCTATCACACCGATACCGGCTGCGTATCCCTCCGGATATCTGTTCAGACAGTGCATAGCAGCCGTTTATCTGCAATGAGAAATCAAAGCGGTGGCAGGTATTACCCCTGTGAACGGTGCCGCCCATCAAAAAGCGGTGTATTTTTTATTACCGGGGATGGTGACCGGTATCATCGTGGGGCAGACTGTTCTTCGCTCAAACGAACGGTACGTGCAGTGACTCTGGAAGAGGCAGTCCGAATGGGGCGAAGTGCCTGCAGTAAATGTAGTTGAGAGTTTGAAAGTAAGAAAGAAATAATGATAAAGATTGTAGATATAAAAGATTAATAAATGAATTTTGTATCGTAACTGTGAAGATATTGGGCAGTTATAGCAGATGTGTCGTGGAGAGACTGAATTAGGATATGGGAGGACAATGTGAATCTGCAGATGATAAAACAATGTTTGTGCCTTGGCTATCTCTATCAACTGGCAAGGCAGGATTGCAGGTGGAAGAAAATGGATGCAGGACTGGTTTATGGTTTTCTTGCAGCAGGAATCATATGCTTTATTTTAGAACCTTTCTTAAATAAGGCAAAAGGGAATAGAAGTATGACCATAACCATGTCCATTCTGTTCCTGTCCCTTCTTCCGGGATTCTTATTTCTGGTTATAGGAGCATTGACCCAGGAGGCGGTTGGCTATGGGGATGGACTTTCGATACTGGCAATGGGATTTTATATGGAAGCCTATGCGTTATGGAAGGCTGTGGGAATCAGTCTGACCTTAGTGACAGTTTATGTTTTGGGACAGAAATTATTGCAGAAACATAGGTATAAGCAAGAGCAGAAGTATGAACAGGAGCAAATACATAAACAGAAACAGGAGAATGGACAGATACCGAAGAGTGGGGCAGTTCCGTTTCTCCCCTTTTTGCTTACAGGAATGGTGGTGGTGCTGGGTGTTTTATAATATGAAAGCTCAAATAGATAGCGGAGAGCAATGCCAAAAGGAATATAGAAATCATAGAGATTACAGAAATCGTAGAAAATGGAAGGGTTCTATAGTGGTGGAGGCTTCTTATCTGCTGCCGTTTACTCTTGTTTTGTACGGAATCATAATTTTACTGGTACGCTGCCTGTCTTCTCAGAACCGTTTTCTGCAAGCCTGGCAGACAGAGCGGTATACAAATCCTGATACCTTGGAAGTGATTTATGCGGATAGGGAATCGTCATGACAGTATGCAGCAGACAGTAATGATAAAATAACGACATTGTAATGACAAAATAATGACAGGAAGATAGATACATAAAGAAAATATTGATGAATGATAAATAAAGGATAGATGAAAGGTAATGAAAGGTAACCAGGAAGAGGCTGTATGGCTATAATCAAATTAAGAAAGGGTGAAAGTGAAATGAAAACAAAATATATCCGGGATTTCCGGCACAATTATCTTGTAATTGAAAAAGAAGATCCGGGACAGAATGGATATTTGATAAAAATGATTACAGAGAATACGATTGACGGGCTGATCCCCTGTCAGGAACGGATGATAAACGGGGAATCACTTCTATATTATGATATTACCTCGCGCCAGAGCATTCAGAGCATCCTGGAGGCACAGCCCTTGCAGATGCGTCATTTACAGAAGCTGTTTTCGGGGCTTCGTACGATCAGCGAAGTAATGGAGAAGTATTTGCTCAGTCCTGAGGATCTTTTGCTGCTGCCGGAATTTGTATATATGGATATGGCAACCGGGGAATACAGCTTTATTTATTATCCGGAGAGGATGGGGGAGGAGAACACGTCTTTGCGTGATCTTAATGAGTTTTTTATGCAGCATATGGACTCCGAAAATATACTGCTTGTCGAGGCTGTATACCAGATGACGAATCTGCTGAACCGGCAGCAGTTTGTGCTGGATGAGCTGATTACCTGGTTTCAGGAAAACTATGATGAAGAACAGATGGAAGAGAGGATCCATGAAAAGAATGAAGCAATGACGCAAAGCAACTGGACCCCCAATATGCAGACACAGAATTTATACCGGAATCAGGGAAGTCAGAGTCGGGAAGTTCCGGTACAAAATGCAGGCTGGAATCGGGGCACACAGGGAACAGCACAGGAGATGCCCTGGGATGAAAGGGAGAAGAACAGAGGGACGCAGTGGAGGGGAAATGTAAATAGCAGAAGCAGGAATGAAGGGATACAGGAGCAACATATGGCAGAACCCCGGATGATGCAGGAGAAAGGACAGGAACAGAAGGACAACCGGAATTTCCGGATCCGGGAGACAGCGATGCAGGATGTCCGATTTCCGGAACCGGAGGAGAAAAAGTCACTTTGGAGAAGGCTTGTGGAATGGGCCTTCCCGAACTCTAAAAGTAATAAGAAAGAATATACTGTTGATTCATCCCACTATGTCCGGTATCAGGACGTCACAGAACCGGAAAAGACTCCGCAGCCGGATGATTCCGGGCACACCGTATTTATTCCGTGGATAGAGAACAGTGATAATAAATTATACGGAATTGGGAAGAGCAACAAATATCATATCCCGTTGCAAAAACTGCCAATCACAGTTGGAAAAATGGCAGGAGCAGTGGATCTTGTGTTAAATGATCAGAGTGTAAGCCGCCTTCATGCAAGAATATCAAGGGATGGAAACCGGTTCTTTATCACGGATCTCAACTCGACGAACGGAACTTTCCGGAACGGGATGCGGTTAGAACCAAATGCGTCGGAAATCATCGAACCCGGAGATGAAATCGGTATCGGAAAGCTGAAATTTATTTACAGGTAGAAGCGAACGCTTAAGGAAATGCTGAATAAAGCAGCTACCGAAACACTATTTCCGGATATTTCGATTAATCTTCTCAAACTCCCTTCCTCCCAGGGTATTGTGGGTGAGAAGTCTTTTGTTGCTTCCCGCTGATGCATTTTTCCGGTATTGTCCAGGGGTACAGCCGTTATGCTGACGGAACTGTCTGCAGAAATGCTCTACATTATTATAACCACATTGCTCGGAAATGTCGCGGATGGAGTATTCGCTGTACTCTAATAAATCCTGTGCACGGCGCAGACGTCCTTCGATGACATTGTCCATGCAGGAGGAGCCAAATTGGCGGTGATAGAGAGTCTGAAGATGACTGGGACTTAAGTGAAGCTTCGCAGCCATCATGTTTATATTCCATGGAAGCTGAGGATTATTGTAGATCATCTTATGCAATGCAACCAGCTCATGATCGTGAATACCCGGGGACTCATTCTGGGTACCTTCTCTTAATTTGGAGAACAGAACCCGCAGCAGGTGAGTAATGTTTGCTTCGCTTTCAGAGGAGAAAAAGGCGGACTCCCAGGTTAGTAATTTAAAAAGCTGATGACAGTATTCCGGATCTGTTACGGGAAATGGGGTGTTTGTTAACGGAAACAGCTTCACGAAGGAGTGATCGGAACGAAAACGAATCCAGTCATTCCGGTATTCTTCACCGGCAGCACGGTAATAAATCCTGCTTCCTGGTGTATACAGAATAGCAGAATTGGCGGCTGTCCGCATTAGTCTTCCGTCTATGAGCAGCTCCGAGGGAGAGTCGAAAAGAAGCAGAAGATAGCCTGTAAAGCCATTCGGAACATCATATATAAAATCTGAGGGGTGAACGGCACTGTAGCCGACAAATTCAATTTCAGTCATCTGGAATCTCCGTTCTGATACATCAGAGGATATATCAATTTTCTTATAGTATAAATCATTGGAAACTTTAGATCAATGCGATAGTATCAGATTAATATGGCAATCGTCATCAGAGAGCTGCGGATCGTGCAGCGGTCAGACATCGGATGCGTGACTGCATAGGAACATGATTTAGAAGAAGGAGATACATGCATGGTAAATTTGGGTGGAGCAACAGAGAATGACAGAAAAAAGATCGTGATTAGAAAGGATTCAAAGGCCTTTTTTCACAATAATGTAGATTATTGTGTGGGAACCGGAAGAATGGGGCTTGCATTGACAGAAGAATATCAGGAGGAGCTGCGCCTGGTTCAAAAGGAAATCGGATTTAAGCATATCCGGGGACATGGATTATTCTGTGATGATATGGCGATCTTTCAGACCTATGAGGAGGATGGTAAGGTAAGGGTCGAGTACAACTATACTTATCTGGATAGAGTAATGGATGCCTATAAGAAGGTGGGGCTGAGACCTTTTCTTGAACTGGGTTTTATGCCTAAAAAGTTGGCAAGTGGAAGCCAGACTATCTTTTACTGGCAGGGAAATACCACTCCTCCAAAAGATTATGATATGTGGTGTAATATGGTGCATTCATTGCTGCGGCATCTGATGGGACGCTATGGAGAAGAGGAAGTTATTCAATGGCCCATTGAAGTATGGAACGAGCCCAATCTTTGCGGCTTCTGGGAAAATGCGGATATGCAGGAATATTTTAAGCTGTTCCATAGAACCTTTGATGCCATAAAGGAAGTGAATCCGGGATTCCGTGTAGGAGGCCCTGCTGTTTGTGGAGGAACGGATGAGAAATGGATTCAGGCATTTATGGAATATTGCCATGAGAATCACATACCTGTGGATTTCGTAACCAGACATCATTACACCATTGATCCGCCGGAATGTATTGGACATTATGCATATTCTGAACTGATGAAGGCAGAGGACGGCTTTGCCAATTTAAAAACAACCAGAGATATTATTGACAGTTTCCCGGAATATAAGGGTCTGCAGATTCATATCACGGAGTTCAACAGCTCCTATACTCCTCAGGGCGTCATTCATGATACAAACCTGAATGCGGCCTTTATAGCACAGCAGCTTTCCAGATTGGGAGATGTGAATGAATCCTATTCCTACTGGACATTTGGTGATGTGTTTGAAGAGCTGGGAGTTCCTTTTACACCATTCCACGGCGGCTTTGGACTGGTTGCCAATGGCTGTATTACCAAGCCGACCTTCTGGACATTTGCTTTTTACAAAAAGCTTGAGGAAAGTGAAGCCAATTGTGTATATAAGGATGACAATATTGTCGTTTTGAAACGTGCAAACGGTGATTATCTAGGTGTAGCCTGGAATATTGCCCGTAAAAGTACAGAACAGGGTAAAGAAAAAATGCTGTTGGAGTTTACATTTCCGGCTGAACAGGAGGAGTACTGCTTCCTGACTAAGACGGTAGATGAGGAAACATGTAATCCCTTGAAGGTATGGCATGATATGGGAGAACCTGCCAATCTGAGTGAGGAACAGACGAAGCTGATTCGGGAATCATCCAGACCTTTTGTAAAAACAGAGCGTAAAAAGCAGGAGGACGGAAATATCTGCGTAGAGCTTCCTGTAAACGAAAACGGTGTGGTTTATTTCGAACTGAATGCCGGAAAGGTGAATCCGGATCGAGGATATGACTATGATCGTGTGGTCAGCTTGAAGGCTTAAACCAGCACCCAGTAATTTGCTTTATGAAACAATGTACATGGATTAGGCTTGCAAAGGAGGATATCAAAGTGAAAAAACAAGCGTTTAACCCATATTTACCGTCCTGGGAGTATATTCCGGACGGAGAACCTTATGTTTTTGGCGATCGCGTATATGTTTACGGATCCCATGATTACTTTAACGGATATGTTTTCTGCATGGGAGACTATGTGTGCTGGTCAGCTCCGGTCGATGACCTGGGCAACTGGAGATATGAGGGTGTGATTTATCCGAAGACAGCCGATCCGCTGAACCCGGAAGGCAAAATGTGTCTGTATGCCCCGGATGTTACGGTGGGACCGGACGGAAGGTACTATCTTTATTACGTGTTGGACAAGGTTTCGGTAGTTTCAGTTGCTGTATGTGATACTCCGGCAGGAAAGTATGAATTTTATGGCTATGTTCATTATGAAGATGGCACACGTCTGGGCGAAAAGGAAGGTGATGAGCCCCAGTTTGACCCGGGGGTTCTGACGGAAGGAGATGTGACATATATTTATACCGGATTTTGCGGAAAAGGTGATAAATCCCGTACCGGAGCTATGGTTACGGTGTTGGGAGCAGATATGCTGACGATCAGGGAAGCTCCGGTGTTTGTGGCCCCTGGCTGTGAATATGGTGCCGGTACCGGATTTGAGGGACATGAGTTTTTTGAGGCACCTTCCATCCGTAAAGTAGGTGACACCTATTATTTTGTCTATTCATCCATATTAATGCACGAATTATGTTATGCCACCAGCAAGAATCCTACTAGGGACTTTGTCTATGGCGGAGTTATTGTCAGCAATTGTGATCTGCACATCGATACCTACAAGCCGGCAGATATGCCAACAGCTTACGGTGCCAATAATCACGGAAGTATTGTGCAGATCGGAGAGGACTGGTACATTTTTTATCACAGGCATACCAATAATACCTGGTACAGCAGACAGGGATGTGCTGAAAAGCTGCAGATTATGCCGGACGGCAGTATTCCACAGGTAAAAATTACCTCCTGCGGTTTAAATGGAGGTCCGCTTGATGGTAAAGGCGAATACCCCGCTTATCTTGCATGTAATCTGTTTACCGATACCCCATCAGTTTATGTGGGCGAAGGGAATTTTCCACGAGTAATGCAGGACGGCAGGGATGGAGACGAAGAAGTTGGATATATTGCCAATATTACAGATTCAACTACCATCGGCTTCAAATATTTTGACTGCCATGATATTCGTGAAATCAGTATTTGGATCCGGGGCTATGCAGATGGCACTTTTGAAGTAAAGACAGCATGGGATGGAGAGGTACTGGCGACATTAGAGGTTCAATATACCAATGTCTGGGAAAAGTATACCGCACCGGTTACGATTCCGGATGGAATACAGGCGCTTTACCTGACCTATCGCGGTAACGGAAATGCTGCATTAAGATCATTTGAGTTATCATAATCTATGTTATTGCATATACAGGCAGTGATCAAAACTCTTGGAATGTAAAAAAGGAGCCTACAATGAGCAAGTTAAAGATTAAAACAAAGGAAAGACGATTTGAGACAGCCAGGGATTTATACGGAATCTTTTTTGAAGACATTAACCGTGCCGGAGACGGAGGACTTTATCCGGAAATGCTTCGAAACAGAAGCTTCGAAGATTCCGTTTTACCGGAGGGTTATATACAGCAGGAGGATGGCATCCATGTAAAAACCGTATCCGGATGGCTGGATGAGTTTTGCAACGGAGAAGGCTTATGCCGCTGGGTAAAGGGCAACAATATTCCGGAAACAGAAATACCGGCATGGTATACACACAATGCAAAGATGGAACTGGAACTGACGGATACCCTGAATGAACATCGGGACGCAGCTCTGCGTATGCAGTTTGAAAAGGACGGATCTCTGACTAATACCGGTTACTGCGGTATATCCGTAAAGGCTGGAGAAAGTTACTCTTTGTATTTATTTGCAAAAGCAAAGGAAGAAATAGGACTGGACGTAGCGATCGAATACCAGGGAAAAGTACTGGCTGGAAACAGTCTGGTGGTTTCCGGTCAGGAGTATACAAGATATGACATGAAGCTGACAGCAGCTGAGGATTGTCACGAGGCACAGCTTACTATTTCCTGCAAAGAAGGCGGAGAGGTTCTGCTGGGATTTATTTCACTAATGCCTGACAATACCTACATGGGGCATGGACTCAGAACAGATCTTGTAGAAAAGCTTAAGGGAATGAGTCCAAAGTTTATGCGTTTTCCCGGAGGCTGTATTGTGGAAGGAACGACACCGTCCACAGCGATGAGATTTCGGGATACGGTAGGTCCGGCATGGGAAAGACCCAGTAAGCTGTTTGTATGGCATTACAGAAGTACATTAGGACTTGGCTTTCATGAATATCTGCAGCTTTGCGAGGATCTGGGGATGGAGCCCCTGTATGTATGTAACTGCGGAATGACCTGTCAGGGAAGAAAGAGTGTCCTTCTGGAAGGAGAGGCTCTTGATGAAATGGTACAGGATACACTGGATGCCATTGAATATGCTATCGGCTCTAAGGAAAGCAAATGGGGAAGGCTTCGTGCTTCTATGGGGCATCCGGAACCCTTTAAAATGACCTATCTGGAAATTGGTAATGAAAACTGGGGTCCGGATTATGAAAAGCGATACAACATGATTTATAAGAAGGTAAAGGAACTGTATCCCCAGATTAAAACCATAGCCAATGAGCATGTAGAGAAAAATGGTTGTCCTGCCGAGTGCGTGGATGAACATTTTTACAATACAACAGAGTTCTTTGCAGAACGTGTAAATTATTATGATGACTACGATCGTAAGGGACCAAAAATCTTTGTAGGAGAGGTGGCTGTAAACGAAGGCAACTATATGGGACAGTTGTATGCGGCTTTGGGAGAAGCGGCTTTCCTTATGGGTATTGAGAAAAATCAGGATATCGTAACATTGGCCTCTTATGCTCCATTATTTGAAAATGTAAATTACAGAGCGTGGTATCCTAATCTGATTCGTTTCAATAATCATCAGAGCCTTGGAATTCCTACTTATTATGTCTGGAAAATGTTCGGTCAAAATCGCGGAGAATATGTGGTGCGATCCGAAGATGAGGGAGGACGTGTTTATCGTCCGAGAACCGGAATGGCATCTTTAAAATCCAATAAGGAACTTCGTTTCAGAAATCCCATTTGGAATGGAGAAGAAGCAAAGATTACTCATGAATTAATGGGACATGTGCAGGATACAGAGGATGGCCGCCTGCTTCAGCTTCCGGATGAGGAGCAGAAAAAGGAATTTCACAGTATTCTGGAATGGGCTGATGAGACCAAGAGCTTTGTGGTATTTGGAGAAGAAGACCAGACTTATGGAAGATTTGAGACCGATATTTTTGTTGAGGAAAATGCTTACTTCGAGTTGGGTATATTCAGTGCCAGGGTGGTTCGTTCCTATTATGAGGAGCAGCTCGTGATTACGGCCGGAGTGGAAAAAGAATGGGATGCAGCTCTGGTGCGTCCGTTCCTTTGGAAGGTTAATGGAGGACAATGTTCACTGGAAGAGTTTGGCTATATGCATGACAACAAGCTGACTGAGGACTTTGCTATTTCAGTAAAACCGGGAGAATATCACCGCTTTGGATATGAAACGGACGGAAAACAGATTCGCCTGTATGTTGATGGTGAGCTTCAGAAGGAAATTTCGATTCCCTACGGACCTGCTTTTGTTTCGGTAGTAACTGACACCAAGGACGAAATCATTATTAAGGCGGTTAATTTTGCAGGAGATGTGGATCCGGTTTCCATTACACTGGACTGTCAGGTACAGGGCGACTATACCGTAACACTTCTTAGCGGTGAAAAGGGGGATGAAAACAGCTTTGAAGAGCCGGAGAAGGTGAAGAATATTACCGTGAATATGCATGGCGCTTCCTCAGAGTTCGTATACGAGGCACCGCCATATTCTGTCAGTGTTTTGCGATTGAAGAAGTGCGAAGCGTTTTAGAGGTTGACGCTGAACAGAAGATAAGAGAATAGAAAGACAAATGTTTTTATAAAAAAATGGCAGTTATCGCCATTCCGATTTCCTTGCAGAGCATGATCACCATCGGTGTCAATATGACCGATACCGTCATGGTGGGAAAGCTTGGGGAAGCAGACCCATTATCGGACTTTACAATATAACACCTGAAACGGCTCAGATTGTCGGTGAGCTTATGGACGCCATCGCATTTATTGTTATTTTTCAGTCTATGAACAGCATTCTGACAAAGGGAGTGCTCCGTGGCGGTGGTGATACGAAATTTCTCATGGTGGCAGATATTATTTTTCTGTGGGCTGCGTCATTGCCCCTTGGAATTCTGGCGGGGCTGGTATGGCATCTGGATGCTTTTTGGATCTATGTTTTTCTGAAAATAGATCAGATTTGTAAATCGATATGGTGTGTATTCCGCTTGAGGAGCGGAAAGTGGATAAAAACTTTTTCAAAGGAGAAAATGAATCATGCAAAGTAAATTAAA
>OHHH01000682.1_pt1 | contig 11671 bp, 9 predicted proteins | sample 1567951 | NCBI WGS metagenome assembly OHHH01 (sample SAMEA3879550, study PRJEB24766) | human gut metagenome | biome: human-associated habitat; feature: feces | place: USA | collected 1985/1987 | reverse complement strand
TAAATTTAAAAAGATTCAACAGTATATTTACATTTGCATATTAACAAAGTATTCACTTTTTTGGAATTCTACGTTATAATAGATGTATATGACATTATCCGTGAAAATATGCGAAAGAGGGGGCGTTCGGATTGAATAAAAGATCGGCGAAGATAAAGGCTGCCGCAGCGGTTACGGTCTGCATCGTTCTGCTTGCAGTCTGCGCAGTCCTTATGAAAGCCGCCGCAAACGAGACCTCCGAGCTTGCGGCTATACGATACGCTCCCGATGAGTTCAAGGGCTATGCTCTGCGTGACAGAAACAGCGCACTTTCGGGACTCGGCATAAGCCTTGACCTTATCAAAAACGGCGAAAGCACAGGCTTGTCGGGCGGCAAAAACTACACCTCGACGGGCGTTCTCTCCGTTTCGGACGGCTTTGTTTATGATGAAAATTCGGAAAAGCTTTACTATACCGTCACCAACTCCGTCAACGGGAATATCACGGTCTGCGGCTGCAGCTCCGACTATTTCGGCGAATATTTTTCTTTGCTCGGCAAAAATACGGGTGCAGTTCTTTCCGTCGGCGGCAAGACGATGATCTCAACCGAGCTCAACTCCCCCGTTTATGATAACGCAAGCGAACAGTGCGGTGAATTTTCGCTCGAAATGTTCGATTACAGCTTCCCCGAAAAGACCGACAGCCGACCCTTTATAGCCATAACGGCGGCAGCGGCGGTCATTCTGGCAGCGATAGCTTCGGCGATCAGCTGTGCTGTTATCGGCAAGTCTGACGGCGAACAGTCGGCAGAAAATGCCGAACTGAAAATGCCCGAACTCCGTTCCGTTCTCCCCTCGCCCGTGCAGGAGAAAACCATTCCCGTACAGGAAAAACCCGTTACTGTGCAGGAAATCCACGTTCCCGAGCCGAAATGCCCCGAGCCTGCCTTTGCTTCCGATGAAACAGAAAAGCAGCTTGCCGCTCTCGGTGCAGAGCTTGAACGTGTGAACAACGAAAAAGCCGAGCTTGCGGAGCGCATAGCAGAACTTGAAGAAAAGCTCTCGGCTGCCGAAGCATCGGGAAAAGATGTAGCCTGCGCCGCTGCCGAAGCGGAAGAAATGATAAAGGAAAGCCGCCTGAGATCGTCCGAGCTTGCCGAAGCTGTGGAGATCATCGGTGAAAAAAATCAGCGCATAAGATCGATCATCGGTGCAATCGAAGATATAGCTTTTCAAACGAATATGCTCGCCCTCAACGCTGCCATCGAAGCTGCCCGTGCAGGTGAAAACGGCAAGGGCTTCGCCGTTGTAGCGGACGAGGTGAGAAGCCTTGCCGCCGAAAGCGCAGAATCGGCAAGAAAATCGACCGCTATCTTAAACGAATCGGAAGAAGCCGTAAAGAAAGGCAGCTCCGCCGCAGAGCAGGCTGTACTGGCAGCCGATAAAGCTCTTGAAAGCGCCGAAAATGCAGTAAAAGCTGCGAATTAAAACGTACTGAACGCCGCCGCAAATAAAAATCAAAAAAAGGTTGACCGCAGGGATTTTTTATGCTATAATATAGTTCGTGAAATTTTTGCGGATATGGCGGAATTGGCAGACGCGCCAGACTTAGGATCTGGTGTCCCCGACGTGCAGGTTCAAGTCCTGTTATCCGCACCACTAAGAAACCCCGTAACTGCGTTAGTTACGGGGTTTTTATTTATTTAGGGTACACACTTTTAATTTGTCGTGATAAATCAATTTTCACCCTAAAAAATCTCAAAAGCTCTTGACAATGCACATAGTGCGTATTATGATATATTACAGAGGGTGAAGGAATGATCCTTGAAGACGGCTGGTATTTCAAGAACGCAAAAGGCTCACACAACCAGTACAAACACCCCACAAAGCCGGGAAAAGTCACTATTCCAAAACATTGCGGTGACCTTGACCCGAAAACAGTAAAAAGCATAATGGAACAGGCAGGATTGAAATAAGACCTGCGAACTTCCACTATCCGAACGGAGGTATATATATGAAACTTATTTATCCCGCTATTTTTGAAAAGCTTGAAGAGCAGGACGGCTATTGCGTAACATTCCCCGACCTTCCCGGCTGTGTAACACAAGGTTCAAGCCTTCCAAATGCTATTGAGAACGCACAGGACGCCGCATCAGGCTGGGTTCTTGATGAACTTGAAGACGGCAACGTTGTTCCGAAAGCATCTGAACTTAGTGCTGTAAAGTGCAAGGACGGCTGTTTTGTCAACCTTATAATGCTCGATATGGACAGCTATGCAGAAAAATACGGCGAAAAGGCTGTGCGTAAAAACTGCACTATCCCTGCTTGGCTCAACACAGCGGCTGAAAAGAGCAATGTCAACTTCTCGGCTGTTCTGCAAAATGCACTGATTTCTGAGCTTCACCTCGCTTGATTTCCAAAGGTAAACACTTTTAAATTTTCAGAACTGAAAAAGTGACTTTTATCCTAAACAGACAGTCAAAAAAGCACAAAAACTCCCCGACCGTATCTCCCCCGAAACGTGCATATAAACACAGTTTCGGACGGAAATATAGTCGGGGTTTATTATTCCGATTTATCCCGCAATAACATTGTTGAGCTGCTCTGCGGCGGAGCGTATGCTTTTTACTATTTCGGCAAGGTCGGCTGTTCCTGCGCTGTTTTCTCTCGTTACCTCGGTAACATGCTTTGCGGCCTCGCAGTTCTGCGCTGTGTTTGCGCTTATTTTTTCCATGCTTTCAAGTATCTCACTGCTCTTGCTGCGTATCTCCTCAGCCGAGCGGTCGATGGCGTATATTTTCTGCGCAAGCTCTCCGTTTGAAGCGGTGATGACGGCGGAGCTTTCGTTCGCTTTGCGTATGCTGTCCATACCCGTTTTGGTGAAGTCTGCGTTCTGCTTCATTGCGCTGACCGCTTCCTCGGTGTATTTTGTGACCTCGCTGCTTATGCGCTCGATGTTGTCAACGGCTGATTTTGTCTGCACGGAAAGCCGCTGTATCTCGGCTGCGACAACACCGAAGCCCTTTCCGTGTTCACCTGCTCTGGAGGCTTCAATACGGGCATTTATCGAAAGGATATTTGTCTGTGCGGATATCTCGGTAATGGTCTCGATGATGCCGATGATCTCCTTTGAACGCTCGCCGAGAGCACTTATGATCTTGCTGCACTCGTTGGTGCTGTTGTATATCTTCTCCATATCGGCGGTGGCGTCGTCCATCCGCTGCTGATTTTCCAGTGTGCTTTGCTCGATCTCGCTTGTGAGCTCTGCCGTTTTGTGGTTCATATCGCTGAGTGCGGAAAGCTCGCTCGTCATATCGTTTATCTTTTTATCGGCAAAGCCTACGGACTCGGCATTCTCGGCCGAGCTTCCGAGCAGGCTTGCGGATTCCTCAGCAATGCTCTTATTCGCCTTGACGGAGGTTTCGGTTATTTCGGAAAGCTTCGTCACCATACCCGAAAGCGTCTCGGAGGTCTGTGTCATCTTTTCAAGCATTTCCTTCTGCTGCTCCGCTCCAAGGAGATCTGAAAGCATGGAAGCCGTTCTTGAGCAGAGCGATGTGAAGATCGCTGCAACTGCGATAACACAGAGCGCACGGGGAATAACCCCGAAAACGATGAGCCTTTTGAGCGTATCAAAATTATCATCGGCAAAGCTCACATAATAAAAAGCGAATATCTGCCCTGCCGAGGTTCCGATGACCGTCATGACCGTAGCCATAATGTTGAGCCGCTTGGAGAAATACAAGCTCGAAAGTGCGATCGCATAAACATATACCGCAACAACATGATAGATGAGCGTTGCGCTAAGTATCGTGACGAAAGCCGTCGCACAGACAACGGTTATATACTTCACTGCGCTGCTTTTTACCTTTAAAATATTCACGAGCAGGGTCGGCAGCAGCAGCATAACACCGCCGCATATAAAGGCGATGGTCATAAGACTGAGCTTTACCGTAAATATCCCTAAGCAGTCGAGGATATAGATAAGCGTGAAGATCAGGAACGTTATCCGCATCACCTTTGCGGACAGCTTGTTCGCCTGCAGTTCGTTTTCCATAAGCATTTTATTCTGCGTCATTTTATCTCCTCCGTTTTTATCCTAAAAGAAATGCTTCCCTCGGCATTTTTGCCGTCAAGAGAAACAGTATAAGCTCCGTCCTCGCCGACCGTCACTTCAAAGTATGCCGCCGTCTCGGCGTTCCCCTCATATATCGGTGCTTCGTTCTGCTTTGCAATTTTTATTTTCATACTTCCCGATGAAATATTCGGGTCAACGGCTATCCTGCCGCCGCTTTTTAATGCAAACTGCTCCTCAAGCTGCGTGCATAGCGGATAAACCTCCACCGTCCGGCTGTCTGCTTCCTTTACGGAGGAAAATTCCGAATTTCCCGAGCAGCCGCAAAAGCAAAGCATCAGAACCGTGACCGCAAGCAGTAACAATGCCGATCTTTTCATAATAAACTCACTTTTCCGTAAATTCCACGCCTTTATGACAGAATTTGCACAAAATAATTATAGCCGACAGGACATTTTATTTCAACAATAATGCAATAATATGCACAAACAGACGATAAGATGCAAAAATCGCCGCATAATGAACTGCTCATTGTGCGGCGATATTTCATTCCTTGTGGATATAAACTCTCGAGGTTTCCCCGTTATTCTCGATGATACAGTAAAATTCCCAGCCGTAACGCTCATAGAACGATGTGTGGTCGGTCAGAAGATAGAGCGTATCTATCCCCTTTTCTTTCATATTGGCGCAGACGAAATCCAGAAGCTTTCCTGCGATGCCATGACCTCGGCAGTCCTCCTCGGTGTAAACTACGCAGACATTCGGTGCAAGGTCCTTCCTCGGATGGAAGTCATTCTCGATAACGCCCATTCCGCCGATGATCCGCCCGTTTTCAAGTGCGAGATACCACTGCGGAACGGCTTTTTCACCGTGGATAGCTTCGTCCATACTTTCGAGATATGCTTCGGTCGGAATATGCCATTTTTCGCTGTACCACTCTGCTGCCTGCTGTATTAAGCTCGGGCGGTCGGTTATTTTTACAATATCATACTGCACTTTTACACCTTTTCCGAGCAGACCATAAGCTGTATGCCGTTCTCCGATGACGGTTTTCCGCTAAAGTCCGAATAGCTTTCGCAGACTTTCATTCCGAGCGTGGAAAATATCTTTTCGACCTCGCCGAGCGAATACAATCTTATCGGATTGCCCTCGGTCATTTCGGGCTTGGTAAGCGGTTCGCCGTAGGGATAGTCGAGCTGACCGTAGAGAAGTATCCTCGTTTCGCCGTTCCACTCAAAATTTGAAAGCGTCAGACACTTTTCGCCTGCGTCCCATAATTTGCACGGAAAATGGCTGTCGGCATAATCGGCGTTCATAATGTCCATAAAATGTCTGCCGCCGCTTTTCAATGCTCTTGAAACGACCTTGAAAATTTTCAGATTTTCTTCATCATTTTCAAGATATCCGACAGCGCCGTCTGCCATATTCAGCACAGCGTCAAACTCATTTTCAAAGCCGACCTCCCGTATATCCGAGCAGATAAAATGAGCGTTAAGTTTCTCTTTCTCCGCTGTTTTCTTCGCAAAATCAATATAGTCGGGCGTAATGTCAACTCCCGTTACATCGAACCCTCTCCGTGCAAGCTCCAGCGAATGTCTGCCGAAGCCGCAGGCAAGGTCAAGTATCTTAGCACCGCTTTTCAAACCGAGCTTTTCAACAAGAAAATCCACCTGACGGTTAGTGTCCTCGACCCACGACTGGTCTTTGATATCGAGCGTCCAGATTTTAGCGTACCAATTGCTTTCCATTGACTTCATTTTTATGTCCTCCTTTTAATAATACTAAACATCAAAAAAATAAAGGAAAAAAACTGCGCCGAAATCACATATATCCAAGATTGTCGGCTTGATTTTTTCCAAATTTTAAATGTTGTTTAGTATAAAACGTAAAATTGATTATACAACAAAAATATCCGCATTTCAAGTCCCGGTTGACTGAAATGCGGATTTTTTTATTAAAATGCTTTATCTCTTTGTGAAATAGACCGTGTAAGGCTCGTCTGTAACATCATAAAGCGGAACGAAGTCGAAATTTTCGGGCTGTTTTACAGTGCGGTAAACGCTCTGCTGCCATGGGAAAGTGCTGTAAGTATGCTCAATAGTGTAAGCAAGTGCACTTTCGGGCTTATCATTTTCCATTGTGATGCCCTTGTCGGAGGAGCAAAGTCCTGCGAGGACGATAGGACCTTCGGAAAATGCTGTGAGCTGAGGCATATCGGGGAGCGAGGACATTGTGAGTGCTGCGGGGAAGTGAAGATTTATCGTGTCATTTTCCCAAGTGCGGTCAATGTTTATATAGCCGTTTTCAGACTTGCCGTCGAACTTTTCACCGTTGATCCAGACCTCGGGTTCGCCGACCGTCCAGTTCGGAACACGGAGCGAGAGCGTGAACTTCTCGGGTGTCTTTGCGTTTACATTAAGCTTTAAATACCATCTTGACATTCTGCTGTTGTCGTGTTCATCGAACGAAGCACCGTCGTTGTAATACTTCATATCGACGTTCTGTGTAACGGTGACATTTTCGCTGCGCTTGTATTCGGAATTGATGTACTGACCGACAACAAGGCGGTCGTTTTCGGTGTCCTCATACCAGCAGAGCATCGGGTAAATGGTGTGTGCCTGAACCGTTGTGCCGTGGCAGCACCAGAAATCGTGGGTCTTGCTTCCCCACTTCTTCACGCTGCCCGACTTCATCGGTAGGAAGTAAGCAGGCATACCCGTGAATTTGTTCTGCTGTGCGAGGAAGCCATTGTAAAGGTTCTTCTCTATATAGTCGAGGTACTCGCTTTCTCCCGTGAAGCGGTAGAGGTAATCGGCAAGGCGAACCATATTGTAGACCGTGCAGAACTCCTGCGTTCTTTCGCCGATGAACATTCCGAGCTTGTGCGGAGGTATCCAGAATTCGCCCGAATTCTGACCGCCCGTGCAGAATGATTCTCTGTCGTAAACTGCGCACTTCCAGAACTTCTTTACGATCTCGAGCCACTTTTGATCCTCTGTGATCTCATACATTTTAGCTGCGCCCTGCGCCCACGGAACACTTGCATTTGCGTGGCAGTTTGAAAGTGGGTCGCCGCCGTCTGTGAGCTTTTTGAAGATAGACGGGTGCGAGTAACGCTGTGCGAGGGTGAAATATCTTTCATCGTGAGTGTATTCATACAAGCCTGCCCAGACCTCGAGCATACCGCCCTCTTCGCCGCTGTAAACAGCGTGTGGGTTGACCTTTTCCATTTTCTCCGTCCACTCTATATACCAGTCGGCAGCGTTGCTGAGAATTTCAAGAGCCTTTTCATTCTTCGCATACATTGCGCTGTGGTAAAGTCCGAGGAGAGTTTTATGCATTGTATACTGCGGTGACCAGACGTAAGCGTTCTTTTCGAGCAGTTCAAAATATTTTTCGGGGATAGAGCCTACCCACCTGCCGCCGTTGAGCTTCTGGCAGCGTTCGAGTTCATCGATGATGTTGTCAAGCTTTGCTTTAAGCTCACGGTCGCCGTTCTGTGCGATGAGCATTGAAGCAGCGGAGAGCCAGTGTCCGAGGAAATGTCCCCTGAGCTGGCAGGTCGGAGATTCCCAGCCGAGGTGCATTTCGGTCACATCTCTGTCCGTGCGTATGCAGGCTTCGAGGTAGAAGTTCTGCAAAAGATCCTCATTTTTGAGTTCCATAAGGTACGCTCTGTTGACATCGGAACGCTCCTTGAAAAGTCCGGGAAGAAGATGTGCTTCGGTAACGTCTGTATTCTTAAATTTAAGCATTGTTTTGCCTCCTTATTTTTCAAAGCGGAAATACTCAAAGTCGAAGCTGCTGCCGGGGAGAAATGCAAACGATACGGTCTGCTTTCCGTTTATGCCGCTGACATCGAACGATCTTTCGGAATAATTTTCGCTGTCGTCAGTTTTAAATTCGCAGAGGATACGGTTCTCGCCATTTTCGCCGTTCGTGATAAGGTGAATACTGTTGAGCGGCAGCGGTGATCTTCCGCTTATAACAAGTTTTGTCGGCTTTTCGGTGGTAAAATCGAACTCGCCGAAGTCGAGCAGAACGTTGTTTCCTATATTCGTAACGGCTTTTTCCTCGGCTGTGAAGCGGTCGCCGTAGATATGCTCGGAGTCAGCCGCATAATTCACGCCGAATTCACGGTTCGGCTTTTCAAATCTGAAGCCGCTCATCTGATAGCCGCCGTCCGTTTCAACGCAAAAGGTATGTATGCCTTTGAGCCGTTCGGGGAGCTTGTAGGTCTCGTCCTTGAATATCATCCACTCGGGCTGCTTGTGATATGTGAAGCTGCCGATGAGCTTTCCGCCCTCTTTCGGTATGCCGTCATAGAAGCGAACATTCACGGGGTCGAGTGTGTTCGCCCATATCGAAACGGTCACTTCGTCCGAGCCTGCCGAACCAAAGTCAACATTGTTGAACGCTGCCCATGAGGAAACTCCTCCAGATGCAAAGCCAACGCCCTTGTTTACGCCGCTGCAAATATTTTCGCTCGCTCTTGTGTAAAGTCCGCCGTGAACAAAGCTGTACGGCGAAGTGAGAGCGTCACCAAGTCCGTCAGCCGTGAATTTCAGCACGGAAAGAATGTGTATGCGTTCTGTTCCGTTTTTGCACATTGCACGAAGATAGAAACAGCCGTCACCCTTGGCTTTGAGCGTTACAGTGCCGTCCTTGTTGTCGGTACATTCGGCAATATTTGTCGGAATACCCGTTTCGTTCGTCACCTTGAACTCAATATCATTCGCATAATCGGAATTTTCGGGGTAAGCCTTGACCTTAACGGTAATTTCACGCTTTTCCTCGGAAAATTCAAGGCTCTCGGCGCAAAGTTCAAGCTTTCTTACGGGTATCTCGTCCGTTTTTCCGCACTCTGTTTCGGCGAACGAAACATTTTCTATTGAAGAAACGCCTTTCTCGTATTCAGCCTCGACCGACTTCAATATGATAACGCTTTCGGGAAGCTCGGGCGAGCTTATCGTTACCTTTATCTCCCCTGCCTTGTCGGTCGCACCGATAACTGCAAGCATTTTGCCCGAGAAAAGTCGGCGTGAAGTGCCTTTGTACTGGTCATAGTCTGTGCTGTCGCCGTTGTCAAGGCCCATAAGCCTTGCCGCACCCTCGACACGGACATTCACACGGTTATTCGCATTTGCGCAGAAGTTTCCGTCCTTATCGAAAGCGGAAATTTCAAGGTAGATAAGGTCACAACCGTCCGCTTTAAGCTCGGTCTTATCGGCGGAAATTTCAAGTCTTGCGGCATCACCGAACGAACGCCGAACGTCCTCTGCGATGATATTTCCGTTCTCGTCATAAGCGACCGCTTTAAGCTCGCCCTTTGCGTAAGGAATGACGTGATCGGCGGTGAGCTTTTGTCCGTGCAGATGATCTATCCCGGTCACGCCGAGCGAAGCTCCGTTATAGAAAAGCTCGACTTTCGGCGCATTTGAGCAAACTCTGACATCTATCGGCATACCGTCGTTGAAGTCCCAGTACGGAAAGATATGTACAAACGGCGATTTTTTACAGTCCGTCCATTCGGATCGGAAAACGTATGCGCTGTCCTTCGGGAAGCCTGCCGTATCATACTGACCGAAGTAGGAATTCTTCGTGCTGTAAGGCGTTGGCTCGCCGATGTAGTCAAAGCCTGTCCATATAAACTGACCTGCACAGTATTCAGCGTCACGGTCCTTTATGATACATTCCTCAGTGTTCTTTGCGCCCCAACCTGTACAGCTGTTTCCGAGCGAAGAACATTGCTCATCATCATCGGCAAGAACAGTCTGCGAAAGCGGAAAATGATATATTCCTCGGCTCTGCACGACCGAAGCTGTTTCACTGCCGTATATTGCCCAATCGGGGTGAGCCTTGTGGTGGTCGGCATAAAGTCTTTCGCCGTAATTGTAGCCGACAAGCTTTAAAATATCGCCGCACTTCTGACCGTTTTCCCATTGCATAAAGTTTGAACCGAATGTTACATAGCCGTTTCCGTTCGGGTCATGCAGCATAACAAGCCTTTTGAGCCAAGCAGTTACTTCCTGACCTCTCTCGTCAGCGTGAGTATCAAAAATTTCGTTTCCGATGCTCCAACCGATGATCGAAGGTCTGTTTCTGTCACGGCGAACCCACGAAGCTACGTCTTTTTCGACCCATTCATCGAAAAATCTCGCATAGTCATAGTCGGTCTTTGAACGCTCCCACATATCGAAGCCCTCGGAGAGAATGAGCATACCCGTTTCATCGGCAAGCTCCATTAATTCTTCCGCAGGCATATTGTGCGAGGTTCGTATCGCATTCACGCCCATTTCACGGAGCTTTGCAAAACGTCTGCGGAGCGCCGCTTTGTTGGACACCGCACCGAGACAGCCGTTGTCGTGATGCTCGCAGGAACCGTGAAGCTTTATATGCTTACCGTTGAGGAAGAAGCCCTTATCGGTCGTGAATTCTATCGTTCGGAAGCCGAAACGCTGGCTTGTGCGCTGAACTATATCACCGTTTACGATAATTTCCGAAACCATTGTGTAAAGGTAAGGCTCGTCAATATCCCACAGCTTCGGCGATTCGACCGTCATTCTCTGCGTTGTGAGTGAATAAGCCGAGCCGTCAGTTCTCACCGCTTCGGGTATGCAGGAAATATCAACTGCACAAGCATCGCTTTCATAGCTTGCAACGCTGTTTCCGCTGTCGTCAAGGATAGTGCTTCTGACTCTTACGCCTGCGATCGGAACGCTCTTTTCACGGACGATCTCGGAGGTTACTTCGACCTCCCAAGCGTTGTTTTTCGGCTTTGCGGAGATGTAAATGCCGTCATTTCCGAAGCGTATCTCGGAGCTTTCGCAGAGCCAGACCTTGCGGAAAATACCTGCTCCCGAATACCACCTTGAATTCGGCGAGCGGTGATCGACACGGACGGTCACAACATTTTCGCCGTTCTTCACAAGGTCGGTTATGTCGAACTGAAATGCGGAATAGCCGTATTTCCATTCGCCTGCGAGCGTACCGTTGACATAGACTTTGCTGTCTGTATAAACGCCGTCAAAGCGTATATATGTGCGAACGCCATCTTTTTTCGTGTATGAAAAATTCTTTCTGTACCAGCCCGTTGAGGTCTCATACAAATTATTCGTATCGTAGATGAGCCAGTCGTGCGGAACATCTACCCGTTTGAAGTCGAAGCTTTCGGAATAGTCCAAGCCGAACGGGGCTTTGAAAAACTCCCAGTTATCGCAGAAAAGCGTTCTGTTTGAATATGTATCGCAAAAATTCATATCGTTTTCCTCATTGTCAGTTCTGACTTGATCAATTCTGACCATAATAAGCATTTGCGCCGTGCTTGCGGAGATAGTGCTTGTCGAGAAGCTCCTGCGGCATACGTCCTGCCTGCGCATTTATCGACATTGCGTGATAATTCATAAATGCGACTTCTTCAAGTACGACTGCGTTGTGAACAGCTTCCTTTGCGTCCTTGCCCCAAGCGAACGGTCCGTGGTTCTTCACAAGAACGGCTGGTATCGTCATCGGGTCAATGCCCGTGTAATACATGCAGGTCGAAACCGTGCCGGGGGTGGGATAGAAATCCTGCACCTGCTCCGGGCGCATATGATTTTTATAGAGGTACTCGGCCAGA
>OHHH01000672.1_pt1 | contig 11793 bp, 8 predicted proteins | sample 1567951 | NCBI WGS metagenome assembly OHHH01 (sample SAMEA3879550, study PRJEB24766) | human gut metagenome | biome: human-associated habitat; feature: feces | place: USA | collected 1985/1987 | reverse complement strand
GCGAGTTGGTTTACAAGAATGCCAAGGCTGAGCTTTGCGGTAACACCCGTCTCGGATTGATTAAGTACGTAATGGCTTTGATGAACGGTGCCCGTCTGGGTATCATGGCTCAAGCCGTAGGACTTAGCGAGGAATTGCTGAAAAGCGCCAAGCTCACGGGCTTGTGGGAAAATAAGCTCCGCCGCATCGAGCGGGGCGAATATTCGGCACACGAATTCATAGACGAGCTTAAACAACTGATCAATGAAATAGTGCTTAATGTGCTTAACGACAATACTTCGCATCGCATCACTATCGAGCAGGACAAGCATCCCGATAAGCCGGCTCGGCGCAAAGCGGCGGCCGACGCTTCTCAGAAAAAACCGAAAGCTCCGGCGGTGAGAAAATATGAGCAGATCGTTTGTCCGGCGTGCGGGCAGGGGCATATAATTAAAGGCCGCACTGCCTTCGGCTGCAGCCGGTTCAGGGAGGGCTGCAAGATGCTTCTGCCGTTCACGCAGTATACTTCCGATCTGACTCCCGGCAAGCTCAATGCATTAATAAAAAAGAAATTTCGGAATGAATCCCATGAATGAATCCGGCGAGATACTGCCTGTCGTTGACGAGCACGGCACTGTTGTAGGCTCTGCGCCCCGCGCGGTATGTCACGATGGCGCTTCACGGTTGCTCCACCCTGTTGTCCACCTCCACGTCATTGACGAAAGCGGACGGTTGCTGATGCAGAAGCGCTCAGCTAAAAAGCGCATTCAGCCCGGCCGCTGGGACACGGCCGTCGGCGGCCATGTCGATTACGGCGAAGCGATCGCGGATGCTTTGCGGCGTGAGGCTTGTGAAGAGATTGGCTTGACTGACATCTCGGAAGCAAAGCTACTGAAAAACTACCTCTTTGAGTCGGAGGTGGAGCGCGAACTCGTTTACTGTCACATCATCAGGGCACCCCGCGGATTCAAACCTACGATCAGTGAGCCTGACGATATCGATATCCTTCAGTTCAGGCCTATCGATGACATTCTTAATAATCTGGGCAATGGCTCACTGACGCCTAATTTCGAACGGGAATTCCAATCGGTCGTTTACCCTTGTCTCTCAGCCAATGAATGACATTTTGCAATACACGGCTGTCGGCATAGCCCTGATTATCTGCGTTATCTGGATCGTGAAACGGATCCGGTCGCGTAAATCGGGCGACTGCTGCTCTCCAGGCACGAAAGATACCGGAGGCTGCTCCGATTGTCCGCTTGCACGGAAGTGCAAGTCGCCGCACGACAAAAACTGTTGAATCATCGGCCGCATCAGTTGGCCATGCGCTTCAGCAGATTGTAGCTGGGGGCGACACCGAGTTGTCCGGCACGGCTGAGATCGGCACTGCCCGCCGCGCGGTTGCCGAGTGTGAAGTAGACATACCCGCGGTTGTAGTAGGCTTCCCCGAAATCGTTGTTGTTTTCGATCGCTTTGTTTAAGGCGCTGAGCGCCGATGTGTAGTCCTGCATGGCTATGAACACCACGCCCATGTTGTAGTAGGCAACCGACATTCCCGGCGACAGTTTCAGCGTGGCCTCAAATTCGGAGATCACGTCCTGAAAACGGGCTTTACGCAACGTAGCGTCGTTTGTTCCCGTTTCTGTACCGGCATCGGCAACGGCATTTTCGGTGACGAGCTGGCGGTATTTGCCCACGGCTGTCATGAACTGGGCCAGCGTGAAATCGGGTGCTATGCTTAGCGCTTTCTGGAAGTCGGTTACAGCGGCACCGTAGTTGTGAAGGGTCATCTGGTTCATCCCGCGTCCGAAATAGTCGATGGCACGCGGGGTGTGGGTTGCAAGATAGGAGTTGTAATATTCTATCGACTGGAAATGTTTGGCTATCTCTTCCGTGTCGTTGAGCGTGGCCTCGTGGTTGGTGATCTGAAGCACATAGTTGAGCGCGTGGGTGTTGTTGACTTCGTCGATCTCTTTGAGATATTCGCCACTTGGCTTCAGCTCTGTGGGCGATGTGTAGTAGGTGGCTACGAATATCGGTTCGGGCTCGATGCTTATGTTGCGGTCCTGTACGCGGCCGCGTATCCCTTTGTTGTTGTATTCCTGCTCCATCTCGGTGTTGTCGGAGATGGTGATAAGCTGTGAGAACCGTGCGGCCACGACTTCCTGAGGCTCCGTTCCGTCGCCGTCTTTATCGGCCTGCCCGAAAAATTCCGATGCGGTCGGGTTTGCTCCGTCGCGTTTGATGCGTTGCTTGGCCAGTGCCAGCGATTTGTCGTAGTCGCGTTGGGCCGAGCGGTCGTTGAGTCGCTGTTTGATGTCAAACCGCAGGAAATAGGCTGCGGCAAGATCGGGGAACACGCTGATCAGCTGGTTTATATCTTTCAGCGCATTGCGGTAGTCGTGAAGTTCACGGTTAACGATGGTGCGGTTGTAGAGCGCGCGGTAATCGTTGGGGTTGAGCGCCAGCACCTGATTGAGATCGGTGAGCGCATTATTGAAATCACGCACTTCCATGCGCAGGAGCGAGCGGTTGAACAGCGCCGCATTGTTCAGCGGGTCGAGCTGCAGGGCATAGTCGTAGTCGCTCATGGCTCCGAAGTAGTCGTCGAGTTTGTAGCGGAGAAAGGCGCGGTTGACAAACAGTCCGCTCTGCCGCGGCTGAAGTTTGATGGCGCGGTCCATGTCGCTGAGGGCCTGCTTGTAGTCCTGGTTGCGGTTGATGGCTATGTCGGCTCTCATGATCAATGCGTTGATGGCATTCGGATTCATCTCGAGAGCCTTGTCGATGTCAGTGACGGCAGCCGTGGTGTCGGCCTTCGCAAGGCTCAGCTTGGCGCGCCCGATATATGCGGCGTCCCACGACGGATAGGCCTCTATGAGCGTTGCATAGCTGGCGGCGGCGCCGTCGTAGTCTTTAATCGATTCCTGCGCGAGTGCCTTGTTATAGAGCAGCCCGCGGTTCTCGGGCAGCATGGTGAGCGCATGGTCATAGTCGGCGATAGCCTCTTTGGCTTTGCCTAAATTCTGGCGGGCCACGCCGCGTATTTCATAGGCGTCGACAATGAAGGGGTTGTGCTCGATGGCTGTGGTCGCATCCTGCTCCGCCCCCTGCAGATCGTCGAGATTGAATTTGGCGAGAGCTCGGTAAAAATAAGGCTGGGCGAGATACGGCTTGGCGTCGATCACCTGGTTGAAATATTGTATGGAGAGCACGTAATCCTCAAAGTACAGCGCGTTGCGACCTATCTGGATCACCTGATCGGTGTTGATCTGTGCTTTGCCGCACAGCGGTGTGAGGAGTGTGAGGAGTGATATGATTGTGAGTGTAAGTTTACGCATCTTTCAGTCGACATGATTGTTGTTGCAAAGGTAGTCGTTTGTCATCAATATCCCATTGACCGCGTTGGTGAAAAATCATTAAACTATCATGTCGCTGAATATGTTTTGAATAAAACGGATTAGAATTCTTTATGATATGGATAAGCGCAGACGAATAGTCGTGATCGGCGGTGGCTTTGCCGGACTGAATTTTTTGAAACGCATCGATAAGAAAAAATATGCTGTCACTCTTGTCGACAGCAACAACTATCACAGCTTTCCCCCGCTTTTCTATCAGATAGCCTCGAGCGGCCTCGAGCCCGACAGCATCTGTTTCCCGTTTCGCCGTGAGCTTCACCGTGGCAAGGCTCACGGTGCGGAGTTTCATCTCGGCCGGGTGGAATGGATCGATGTTGCCGCACGCAAGGTGAAGACTCAGTTTGAAACGATCGGCTACGACATCCTCGTGATAGCCGCCGGCACGACCAACAATTTTTTCGGCAACGACGAGCTGATAAAGACCGTATTCACTCTGAAAAGCACTGCTCAGGCCATGCGCTGCCGTGATGAGATTCTCGACCGTCTGGAGCGTGCGAGCATTTGCCGCGACAGGGAGGAGCGGTGCAAGCTTCTGAGTTTCACCGTGGTTGGTGGCGGTCCGGCCGGTGTGGAGATTGCCGGTGCTATCGGCGAGATGAAGCGCTACATTCTCCACCGCAACTATCCGTCCATTCCTCCCGAAGATGTGACGATCTCTCTGATTGAAGGCACCGGCTCGCTGCTCGGCACAATGAGCGAAAAATGTCAGTCCGATGCGCTGAAGTATCTTCAGGAACTGATGGTGGATGTGCGTTTCAATCTTCTCGTCAGGGATTATAAGGACAACATCGTGACGCTGAGCGACGGCACGTCGTTTTACAGCGGAATGGTTGTCTGGACGGCCGGCATTGCAGGCATGCAGCTCGATATCCGTAATGCCGAACTGAAACCGGCGCGCGGCCGCCGCATTCCCGTCGACCGTTTCAATCATATTATAGGTCTCGGCGATGATGTGTATGCCCTCGGCGATATCGCCTTAATGGTCACGCCCGATTATCCCGACGGACATCCGCAGCTCGCTCAGGTGGCCATTCAGCAGGGGCGCACACTGGCGCGTAACCTCAATTCCGACAAGGGACTCCGCGAGTTTTCCTATCGCGACAAAGGAACTATGGCAACTATCGGACGCAACCGCGCGGTAGCCGACATCCGCAACATTCATCTGCGGGGATTCATAGCCTGGCTCGCATGGATGTTTGTCCACCTGATCTCCATTCTCGGCATGCGCAACAAGCTTAACGTGCTCATCGACTGGACCTGGAATTACTTCAGCTACGGCACATCACTGCGTCTGCTGCTCTATCCCTCGCGCTATCCCCTGAAAAAGCAGGATGAGAAATAATGCCTAAGCCATCTGTGCGTCTGCGAGCATCTCGGCCGCGGCTTCAGCGCACCGCTCTCCGTCGATAGCCGCCGACACGATGCCGCCGGCATACCCTGCTCCTTCGCCGCACGGGAAGAGCCCTTTTATCGTTTCCTGATTAAGCGATTCGGGATCGCGGGGCACGCGCACCGGCGCCGATGTGCGGGTCTCGTCGCCGATGAGGGTGGCTTCGGAGGTGAGAAATCCGCGCTGCTTGCGCCCGAATTCCTCAAATCCTTTCTGCAGACGCCGGGCAATCTCACGGGGCAACAGCTTGTCGATACGGGCAGGATGAATGCCTGCGGCATAGGAAGTGGAGGGGAGCGACTCGCTCGGACGGCCTGCCACAAAGTCGGTCATGCGCTGTGCCGGAGCGTTCTGGCTCTGCCCCGATTCGTTGAAAAATGCTTTTTCGATCTGCTGCTGGAAGTGCATCATTCGCAGCGGGTCGTCGCCCGGTATATCTTCGGGTAGCACCTCCACGACCATTCCCGAATTGGCCCACCGGCTCCCGCGGCTCGACGACGACATGCCGTTGACCACCATCTCGCCCGGAGCGCTTGCCGCCGGAATGATGACGCCGCCCGGACACATGCAGAACGAATAGACGGCGCGGTCGTCGATGCGCGTCAGCATCGTATATTCGGCTGCCGGAAGATATTTGCCTCTGCCGTTGCGGCTGTGATAGCGCAGGCAGTCAATGAGATGCTGTGGGTGTTCGAGCCTTACTCCCACGGCTATGCCTTTGGCTTCGAGACGCACGCCGGCCTCCTGAAGAAGCCTGTAAACATCGCGCGCCGAATGGCCGGTGGCGAGAATGACCGCATCGGCGCGGATATCGCCGGCATCGGTCCTGACGCCCGTGATGCGCGACGTATCTTTGTCGACGATGATATCCGTCACGAGTGAGTTGAACCGCACTTCGCCGCCGCATCGCTCGATGGTCTGTCGCATGGCTTTGATCACGTTCGGCAGACGGTCGGTGCCGATGTGGGGATGCGCGTCGATAAGGATGCTTTCCTGAGCGCCATGCTGGTGAAACACACGCAGTATCTTGTCGACCGATCCTCGTTTCTTGCTGCGCGTATAGAGCTTGCCGTCGGAATATGCGCCCGCTCCTCCTTCGCCGAAACAATAGTTGGAGTTGGGGTCGACGGTGCCGGTGCGGGATATTTCAGCCATATCCTTGCGACGGCTGTCGACATCCTTGCCACGTTCCAGAACGATCGGACGGATGCCCAGCTCGATGAGACGCAGTGCCGCAAAAAGTCCGGCCGGACCGGCTCCGACTATGATGCATACAGGCGCGTCGGCCGACACCTCACGGTAGTCAACCGGCGTGAACAGGGGATGCGCCGGTGCTGTCTCGTCGATATAGGCCATGACGGTGAGGTTCACCATCACGCGTTGCTGCCGCGCATCGATCGAGCGTTTCAGTATCTTGATATCCTTGATGCGGTTGGCGTCGATGTTGAGCTGTGTGCTCACGGTGTGAAGGAGTTTCACCGGTGTATAGGCTGTCGCCGGATCGAGGCGCAGTTGTAGTTCGGTTGTCATTGAGGGGTAATATGATTGGGGGTTAATCGTGCTTGCCTGCGGTTCACAATTATGAGGGTGACCACGGCAAAAATAAATGCTATGAGGTCTGACGCCGCCATGCTTCCCCACACACCGTTAATGCCGAAGTGGCGCGGAAGTATGATGAGAAACGGGATGAGAAACAGCAGCTGGCGCGTCAGCGACAGAAATATCGAAATTTTGGGTTTGCCTACCGACTGGAAGAAGTTCTGGATCACGATCTGGCAACCTACAAGGGGGTAGAAGATGAAGAAGATGCGTGCTCCGTGATCGGCTATCTCAATCAGACGGCGGTCAACGGTGAACATGCCGCTGATTGCCTGCGGGAAAAATTCCGTGGCCACCCATCCCACACTCGTTATCGCCACACCGAGCCATATGCCTATCGTAAGTGTGTGGCGCACGCGGTGCCATTTCCCGGCGCCATAGTTGAAGCCGAGGATCGGCTGCATGCCTTGTGTGACGCCGAACACTATCATCACGAAGAACATGGTGGTGCGGTTGAGGATGCCGTAGGCGCCAACCGCAAGATTCCCTTCCGCGGCGCCGTAGTCGAGCAGCGATTTATTGATGAAAATCACCACGATGCAGGCACATATATTCATCAAGAAAGGCGAAAGGCCGATAGAGTAGATGCGTTTGACAATCGCACCGGTGAGCCATTTGTTGCCCCTCTTGAAATGGATGAAGCTGTTGCGTGACAGAAAGTGGGCCATGACCCACGCGCATGCTGCGACCTGGCCGAAAACGGTGGCTATCGCCGCACCTTTTATGCCCCAGCCAAGCGTGAAAATGAAGACGGGCGCCAGAATGACATTCACGCCCACCGACAGCAGCGCCGACACCATAGCCTTGCGCGGATAGCCCGTGGCTCGCATGATGTTGTTCAGTCCGATAAATATATATGTGACCGGCGTGGCATAAAGGATCACCTCCATGAATTCTTTGGCGTAGGAGAGCGTCTCGGGCGTCGCGCCGAAGAACAGGAGTATCTGGTCGAGAAAGATCAATGTCAGTCCGCCGAAAATCAGCGAGTGGATTATGCAGAGTGTCAGCACGTTGTTGGCCACATCGGTAGTCCGTGAGATGTTTTTCTGACCCAGGAATATCGAGGAGATGGTGGCACCGCCTACGGCTACGAGCGTACAGAAGGCTACTATGAGATTCATCAGCGGGAAGGTGATGGCAAGCCCGGCTATGGCCATTGCGCCCACTCCGCGGCCGATAAATATGCTGTCGATGATGTTGTAAAGCGATGTGGCCACGCTCGCGATTATCGCGGGAACGGAATATTGCACGAGCAAACGCGGTATAGAGCGTTCGCCCAATTCCATCGGTGATGTTTTCGGCTGTGGCATGCTTCGGGTGAAATTATTCACAAAATTAACATAAATAGTCGGGATATTGTTGATGCCTCCGCCGAAACTTTTGGACCATCCCGTCTATGTACTGAAAGTTGATTCTAAAACCTTGCGACGCAAGAAAAAATCTGTAACTTTGCATCGCAATGAAAAAGACTTCAATAATAAGCATTATCATACTGGCGGTAGCGTCCGTGGCTTCGGTTTCAGCGCAGGAACCCGAAGTGGCTCCATCCTATTCCTGGCAGCTGCTGCCGCCTCTCGGCGTGCATGAGCCGTCGACTATCGACACGGCATTATATAACTATGCGCAGCGCTCGGTGCCGTCGGCACAGTCGATAGCCTATGAATCAGTGGGCAATCTCGGCGGTGCAGGGCAGACCATGGTCTATTTCGACCGCAAGCCCATGAGCGATTTCTTCTTCCGCGACGCTCTCCGCACATGGCTGCCGATGCAGGGCGATCACCGATTCTACAACACTCGCATCCCGATGACGTTGCTCAGCTACAACACAGGCGGCGGCCGCGAAAACAAGCAGGATCGTCTGCAGGCCACTTTCTCCGGCAATGTCAACGAGCGGCTGCAGTTCGGTGCCAACGTCGACTATCTTTATTCCAAAGGATCCTACGCCCATCAGGCCGTGAAAAATCTCATGTGGGGGCTTTCGAGCTCCTATATGGGCGAACGCTATGAATATCAGACCTTTTTCAATCATTACAACGGACTGAATCAGGAAAACGGCGGCATCACCGATCCCCTCTACATCACCGACCCCGCTCAACTGCAGGGCGGACAGACGTCCATCGACGCCAAAAGCATTCCGACCAATCTGACGGCCGCCCGCACACGCATGAAGGGTCAGGAGTTCTACATGAACCACCGTTACAAGCTGGGTTTCTGGAAGATAACGCCTCCCAATGATTCGATACCCGGTGATACCATCGAGCACCGCACTTTCATTCCGGTCACATCTTTTGCATGGACCTTTGACTACAACGACGGCCATCACACTTTCTACAACAATTCTCCTTCGGAAGCCGACGCTTTCTGGGGTCGTAATTATCTGACCACAAGCAATTCCGAATCCCCCACGAGCTACTGGTCGATGCGCAACAGCTTCGGCGTCTCTCTCATGGAGGGCTTCAACAAATATGCCAAAGCCGGTCTCTCGGCCTATGTGACTCACGAGATACGCCGTTACACTCAGACACCCGACACACTGGCTATCGCCGGAGCCGACCGCCCTGAAATCCTTACGCCATATCCTTACGATACCCGCATAGCCGGACGCTCAACGGAAAATCTTCTGTGGGTGGGCGGTCAGCTCACCAAGCAGCAGGGACGCATACTCCGTTATGAGGCCACGGCGCGTTTCGGCATCGTCGGTCCTGCCGCAGGCGAGATCCTGGCTCAGGGAAATATCTCCACACGGTTTAAGCTCTTCGGCGATTCCATTCGTCTGACGGCCTACGGCCTGTTTGCCAACGAGGCGGCGCCCTATCTGATGAATAATTATGTGTCGAACTATTTCATGTGGCACAACGACTTCAGCAAGACGCGCCGGTTCCGTGTCGGTGGCGAGATATATGTGCCGCTGACCGGTACACTGCTGAATGTCGGCGTCGAGAATGTGCAGAATGCGCTGTATTTCAACGAAGAGTCGATGCCGGTCCAGCATGGCGGTAGCGTGCAGGTGCTCAGCGCCTCCCTCTCGCAAAACTTCAGCGTCGGCATACTGAACTGGAACAATAAGGTGACATTCCAGACCTCCTCGGAGCAGTCGGTGATTCCGCTCCCGAAGCTCGCCGTCTATTCCAACCTCTTTATCCGGTTCCGTGTGGCAAAGGTGCTCTATGTCGATTTAGGTGTTGACTGCGACTATTACACAAAATACTACGCTCCCGGTTATCAGCCGGCCACGATGTCGTTCTACAACCAGCGCTCAACAAAGGTCGGAAACTATCCGTTCATGAACGTCTATGCCAATATGAAACTGAAACGTGCGCGCTTCTATATCATGATGTCGCATGTCAACCAGGGCATGATGGGCGACAATTACTTCGCCATGCCGCTCTATCCGATGAATCCGCGCCGTTTCCAGATGGGCGTTTCGGTAGATTTCGCTAACTGATTAACACTCCTACGATTATGCGCTCCAAACCGGTTGCACAACTGATCCTGTATCTGCTTCTGCTCGGCGCCGCGATATTCGCCATGATGATGATGCGCCACTGCTCGCAGGCTCCCGCAACGGTAGCCCCGGCTGCCGGGACATCGAAAGGCGACACTCTCGACGTGGCGATCGACTATTCCCCGATGTCGATGTATGTCACCGGTGATACGGTCGGCGGATTCAACTACGATCTCATGCGGTATATCGCTAAACGGGGCAATCTGAGGATTAAATTCCATCCCGTCGTGTCGCTCGACGACGCGCTTTCCGGTTTGGATAAGGGCAGCTACGACATGCTCATCGCCGACATGCCCGCAACACTTGAGTTCCAGGAGCGTTACCGGCTCACCGAACCGTTGTATCTCGACCGTCAGGTGCTCCTGCAGCACCGTGATTCGCTGGGCAATATAGCCAATCCGGTGTCGTCGGTGCTCGACCTTGCCGGACGGCATGTGTGGGTGGTGAGCAACTCGCCAATGCAGAGCCGCTTGCAAAGCCTTTCGGCCGAGATCGGCGACACGATTTACGTGGAGTCGACGCCTGAATATAATTCGGAGCAGCTTTATCTTCTGACGTCGATCGGCGAGATCGGTCTGGCCGTGATAAACGAGCGCCTCGCCCGCGACATGGCTACCGACCGAAAAACCGGCGCCAAAGACAAGACCGTGGATATCTCCACCGGCATCACCTTCACGCAACATCAGTCGTGGGTGCTACGTCGTGACAGCGAGCAGCTTGCCGCAAGGATAGATTCGCTTATAGTCGACTTTAAAGCAACGGATGCCTATAAAGCTTTGTGCAAAAGGTATCTTTGACGGGGCTCGACACTTCATTGCATAAGCACCTTTCGGCCGTTGATGATATAGATGCCTTTTGACGGCTTATAAATCCGGATGCCCTGAAGATTGTAAATGACGGGTCGATCCGGGTCATCGGCTGATGATTCTTCAATAGCTCCCGGCTTGTCACTCTCAACGGGTACAAGAATCCACTCATTTGCATTTTCGTCATAATCTTGTGACCAAAGATTGATGGCATAATTAACTCTTTCCCCTCCGCAATTCATGTAGATGGGTTTATTCATATCATTGGCCGCTAAATTTATCAGGAAAACTGTGGAAATGCCCGCATAACTATTGCCGGAACTGTCAACCCCTGCAAGATCGTCATTTGTCATGATGACGAATCCATATTTGTCTGTCGGATTGTCGGATGCTGTGGTTATATAACGCCATCGGCATGTATGTCCGAGTTGATCGGTCGAACTGATCGCTACGCCGTCCTGCACCGGAATGTCGCTTAGATAACCATCGGGCGCGGCTCTACAGATGAGCGCATATTGACCGGGACTGGAGGGATCCTCCTTAAATTGCCATAGTTGTCTGTATGTTCCGGGTTCGCCCTCGGTTATTTGTGCAGCTGCATAGAGCGAACCATCCGTTTGCGTTCCGGATGAGGAGTATTGGATGCAAGTGTTCGTTCGCTTGTCTTGTCCGGAATAACGGCTCACAAGTCTATACCATTTTCCTGAAGACGGAGGCGTGAATTCAGTCGTGGTCTGTGCGAACGACGTCGCCACCGACATCAGAAGTAAGAAGAATAAGTGTGTTTTCATAATATGACTGACTGAAGCTGTTTGAATAATAAACACCGCATACATGCATAATGTTTGGCATGAAAACATAGGCGTCCATTATCGGCTCTATTATCCGCTTTCTGACGGCAACTGCGGAAATGCAAACTCCCTGTGTAAAGAGCCTGTCATTATGATATGACAAGAGGATGCGCCGGATGGCGCACCCTCTTAGACCCCATCCCACAAAATATGTTAACGTCAGGGTCGCAGCAGTGCGCCAGATTCCTTCTTGCAGGCTCAGGAGCATAGCGGGCTATGTGACTGAGCCAAAAGGAGGAAGATG
>OHHH01000669.1_pt1 | contig 11825 bp, 9 predicted proteins | sample 1567951 | NCBI WGS metagenome assembly OHHH01 (sample SAMEA3879550, study PRJEB24766) | human gut metagenome | biome: human-associated habitat; feature: feces | place: USA | collected 1985/1987 | reverse complement strand
TGTTTACCAGGAGAGACATTTGCTGTCCTTGCTTGACGTCAAACGACACCGATGCCATTTCGGATATGAAGTTTACCTTGATGGTTGAGGGTTCGGACACGATAAACCACGGGCTGAATATTTCCTTGCCGTTTACGGTTACACTCTTGAAGCGTTTGCCTTTTTCGGGGTATGAATAAACATACATTGGCACGCCCTTGAGCGCGGTATCATGGACGCTTTTCACTGTCTGGAAGTACAGCGGTTGCCACTGGCAGAGTATGAATTTGCCGCCGTCGGTTTGCATCACGTCGAGGTCATAATCCAGACCCATGCCGAAGTGCGAGTAGAGGTTGTCGAGTTTACCGGTCTTGTTTTCGCCGGTATCAGTAGCGCCGTCGAGGGTGACTTCCACCGGGGAGTTTGTCGCGGTGCCGTCGCCCTGAACGTCACATATCCATTGGAAATCCGAGCTTGTCGGGTAGCTTGTGTCGGCATGCTCGCCGTTTGAGCCTGCGATGAGCAGGTTCGGCTCTGTTCTGTAGCTTGATTTTGCTACCGGGACGGTATGCAGGGTGTAGGTCATTGACTCGGGGGTAAAGTTAGGACAGTTGCGCAAGTCAATGCGGTCAACGCGGTTTGCTTGCAGACCGTTGAAGTCAACAAACTCAAGCAACGTGTTTGATGCGTAGAAGGATTTGAGAAAATAGGCCTCCATAAGGTCAACGCGCGAAATCTGCGTATTGCTGATGTTGAGAGATGTGATGCTCGGAAGTTTGGAAACATCAAGCGTAGTTATGGGGTTGCCGGATATGTTGAGTGTGCTTATGGCGGTGTTGTTGCCCAGGTCGAGGCTGTGGATTTTGTTGTCAGCGACATTGAGAATGCGCAGAGCCGGTGCTTGTGAGATGTCGATTAGCTCGAAGTTGCATCCGTTTATGAAGAGTTCTTCGAGCTTGGTGCATTTGGTTACGTCCAGCGCGTCTACGCTCTTGTTATTGCTCAAAGCGAGCGATGTCAGTTCGGGGTAGTCTCCGAGAACGAAGGGGTTGTCAGTGCCTGTAGTCATCAGGCGGTTGTTGCTGAGAATGAGCGTGTGCAGTGAGGGCAGCGACACAGGATAAAAGTTGTTCAAGCTGCAGTTGCTCAGGTTTATGCTCGTCAGCGTGTTCTGTGAGCTTTCGGGCAAGCAGATGAATATCGAGGCAAGATCCGGGCAATCGTTGAGTGTCAGATATTTCAGCACTTTTTGATACTGAACGTCGAGACACTGCAGCCCCGTGTTGTTGTTGAGCGTAAGCCATTCCAGTGTCTTGCCGCAATTCTCGAGCGTGAGTGTGGGGTTGTTCGACGGCGAATTCTGGATGTTGTTGTATGACAAGTTAAGGCTTGTCAGAGGAGTCTGCGAGAGCAACTCAAAGGATGTGATGGAGTTTTTGCTCAAGTCAAGTTTTGTGAGTTTTGACATTCCGTCGATGGCGGCGGATGTCAGTTGCGCATTTTGGAGCTGAAATTCGGTTATCTGTCCGGACACGGTGATGGTGGTGCCCTCGATAGTTCCACTAATCCAGCGCTGCCATGCAGCTTGGTCCGGGTCGATTGTGAATTTCTGCTGTACGCCATTGCCGAAGTCAATGGTCAGCGGTTGCGTGGCAGACACGACGTTGGCGAGAATTCGAACCTCGGTTCCCTTGGGGGCGGCCGTCGTGAATGTCATCGTGCCTTGTGCGATTGCACCTGTAGTAGCCAATATGGCTGACACAATGGTAAGTAGAAGTTGTTTTATAGAACGCTTTAAATAATGTTATATTGTCATTTTGCTATTGCAACTGTAATGTAGGTTGCTGATTGTAGTGCAAAGTTAGTTATTAATATTCATATGTTGACAATTACTTGTAAAAAAATATTGTCTAAGCGATTTCGGCCGCTGTGCCAAAGAGAACTTGACGATTTTATCACATTAATGGTGGGCCTGTATCAAGAATGTAGACGTGGTAGGAGTGCAGTACATTGCGCCGCACAGTATCGGGATATTATGATGATTATCAAATTAATGGGTTGTGTTGTTGCGGGTACAATGCCCGTTGACACCTTCAGAGTGGATGCCTTTCCTTGTATGGTGTTCCGCCTTCGATTTTCCGGATTGCAAAAGTCGATTTTAGGCCTATATGCCAAAAAAAGTCCGATGAACTCGGACTTTTTTTGCTTTGGCTTGGTTGTGACAGGCTTTGCCGTGCCATGGCGAGGCCGTGGGTACGGCTTATCAATTTGTTTTGTCAGTTGTTTGCGGCGGCCAGAGGTGCGGGCACAACGTATACGCGTGCAGCCAGTTCCTGGTCGAGGGTATAAAGCGCCATACCATCGTTGCCTATCAGGCGCAAGCGGTCGATGAGTTGGCGTGCGTTGTCTTCTTCTTCGACTTGCTCGGAAACAAACCAGTCAAGTTTGCCGCGTGTGGCATAGTCGTGTTCGGATTCGGCCAGTGCGTACAGATTGTTGATGAGCGAGGTGACTTTCTGTTCATGCTCCAAAGTGTGCTCGAAAGCAGCCAAAGGTGTGTCCCAGCTATCCGGAACGGCTTCGATAGGCTGGAGACGTACGCGTCCGCCTCGCGAGATGAGGTAATTGATGAATATTTCGGCGTGAGCTTGTTCTTCTTTGGTCTGAACGCGGAACCAGTTGGCGATGCCGGGCAGTCCGGCGTGCTCAAAGTTCATGGCCATGGCCAGATACAGATATGCCGACCACAATTCCTTGTTGATTTGGAAGTTGATGGCATCTTCAACGTTGCTGTTAATCATAGCTGTATGTGTGAAAAGTGAATAATATGCGTGTTCTGCTAAGTATGTCAAATATACGGGCAAAAAGGATGCCAATGGTCGTTTTTTTTTGCTGTGTCAGTGCTTGTCGAGCAGCGATTGCAGGTAGGGCGTGGGGCGTATCGCTATTGCTCGCCGGATGTATGGCGTGGCCGCATCGCGTTTGCCGCAAGTGACGAGATATGCTGCCAAATCTACCAGGGTGTCATAGTTATCAGGGGCAAGGTCAAGGATGTGTCGCCATATTTCGGCGGCTTCGTCACCGTCGCCGCAGAGCAAAGTTCCCCGCGCCTTGACGCGTAGATATGTCACGTTTTCCGGAAAGCCTTGCAGCATCTTGTCGGCGTAAGCCATCATCTGCGGTCCGTTGTTGCGATAGTCATAGTATTCGAGGAGGCTGCGATCCACCATACGTGTCATCCATGGGAAGTTGTCGCGTGCGCGTACCAGCAGGTCTTGGTATATGCCCGGGTGGCCCAGTGCAAAGGCGCGCGTGCGTATGCGCGAAAATAGTGTATCGGCATTCACCAAGTTGTCCATAGCGCTGTGTGTCAACGATATGGCGGCGGTTGTGTCGCCTGCCAAAGTATTGCAGACCATGGCATCGGCGTATATGTTTGTGTCGTCGGGTGTCCGGTCTAATATCAACCAGTATATTGCGCTGGCGTTGAGCCATTCGCCTTGTGCAACATATCGTGCGGCCTTGGTGCGCAGTGCATCTGTCTCGCCGGCCAAGGCGATGACACATGCGCATAGGGCGCATGTCGCGGAGAGGAGTGCTTTGCGGATATTCATTGTCATGCGTGGCTATTGCCGTTCGAGTTCTTCAGGATGCTTGAGGTAGTATTGCTCGAGCATGTGGTGTAGGTTGAAGTAATGGTCTTGGGGTCTTTTTTGCCTACCTTGATCGTGACCTTTTCGTAGTAAGGTTCAACGAATTCCGAGCCGGTGACAGTGACTTGCGATCCGGAGAGGTTGAAGAAGTCGTATTCGTGTGTCTGATAGGTTACTACCCATGCGTTCTCGGGGTCGTTGCCTGTGCCCGAGGATGCTATGGTCAGTAGCAAGTTGTTGAGTTTGGAGGCCCAGATGTTGGCTATGTTGACTTTCCCGAGGCTTTTGTAGGCGTATACCATGTAGTTGAGTTGTCTCAGGTCCAGAGGGTTGTCGCCGAGGACTTTTTCGGCAACGCTTATTATGCGCTTGCACTCGCCTTTTGATAGATGGTCGCGCTTGAGGTATATGGGTCCCAATTGCTTGACTTCGTTCTCGAAAGGCGATGGACGATACGGATCGTAGTCTTCCTGGAATATGGCGCCGTAGTAGAAGTATCGGTATTGTTCGGCGGTCATCGATGTGTCGTTTTCGAAGAACTTGTCCATAAGCCGAGGAAAATAGAATTGCGAAGTCGGGTCTGTGGAGGCTTCTTTGATTTTGGCCATGTCCGGGTGTGAGTGTGTCAGACGCGGCCTTTGGGCGTAGGACCCGAAGCCGGCAATCAGCGTGGCCGTAAATATAGTGAGAAGTGTCAGTATTCGATTCATATCAGAGAGGTCGTAGGGTGGTGAGTGTCAGCAGGCGGGCCAAAGCCATGCCGACAATAGTCATGGTGACGATGGCGGCGGCGCCGGTACGCAACAGCGTAATCCAAAACGGGCGTGTCGGGAACGTGCAGCGCTGTCGGGCATGTGCATTGATGCGCGAGAAAGCCAGCATCCCGAATACAGCGCCGCCGGCGGCGCCCAGAATAAGCCCGGCCATGGTGTTGACTATCAGTCCGACGATGGCGCCGGTGAGTGTCCCGGTGACCACGAAGGGCCGAGCGCTGTCGCAGTCCTCGCTGTCGCGCCGGTCCGAGTATGCAAGTATGGTGGCTATCAGGGCTACAAGGCCCCACAGCACCATATCGCCGATGCTCCATACGGCTGATAGGCCGATGCGACACGTCCACATGCCGATGTAGGCGCACAATGCCGCCGGCTTGCGGCGGAAGTACGCCAAGATTACGGCGACACTGAGCAGCAGTCCTGTCAGCACTACCATTATCGGATCCATAGTTAATTGTGCGTTGTCCATTGCATGTGGCAATACCGCTGTATGCGGTGTCGCTATTGGCAAAGGTAGCAAAATTTCGGCGCAATGCCGCCGTGCACACTGTGTGTGCGCGTACTTTTATGAAAGTTTTGCACAACTGTTATCATATCTGAAAGGTTGTGCACGCCGGGGTGTCAGTGCGCGTCCAGCCAGTTGGAGGCGATGCCGGTGGATACGTCTAACGGCACGGGCGACTGCGGCCACGCTTGCGACATCTTTTCGGTGACTAAGGCGCGCAGGGCTTCTTCCTCGCCGGGTACAACGTTGAATACCAATTCGTCATGCACTTGCAAAATCATGGTAGAGTGCATTCCGCGAGCTTTCATTTCGCGATGTATGGCCACCATTGCAATTTTGATGATGTCGGCGGCCGATCCTTGCAGAGGGGCATTGACGGCGTTTCGTTCGGCAAAATTTCGCACGGTGGCGCTCCGCGAATTGATGTCCGGAAGGTATCGTCGCCGCCCGAATATAGTCTCGACATATCCGCGTTCGCGCGCTTGCTCGATCGAGCGTTTGATGAAGGCGTCCACACCCGGATAGGTGCGCAGGTATCCGTCTATCAGTCCCTTGGCCTCGCCGCGCGGTATGCCAAGGCGTTCGCTCAGGCCGAAGGCGCTAATGCCGTATATTATGCCGAAATTGGCGGTCTTTGCCTTGCGGCGCTGGTCGTCGGTGACGGAGCCTTCGTCCTCGTGGAAGATTTTGGCGGCTGTGGCGCGGTGGATGTCCTTGCCTTCGCGGAAGGCTTCGAGCATCACGCTGTCGCCGCTGAGCGCTGCCATAAGCCGCAATTCGATTTGCGAATAATCGCAGGACATGATTCTATCGCCCTCGGAAGAACCTGTGAATGCGGCACGTATGCGGCGTCCCTCGGCGGTGCGAATGGGGATGTTTTGCAGGTTGGGGTTGTTGGACGAAAGGCGTCCTGTGGCCGTGGCGGTCTGGTTGAATGTGGTATGCACCATTCCATCTATGGGTGATACCATCTTAGGCAGCGCCTCAACGTATGTCGATTGCAACTTCTTGAGCGCACGTATGCGCAGTATTGCGTCCACTATCGGCCACTGTGCGCGATATTTTTCCAGAATTTCTTCGGTGGTGGAATAAGCTCCGGTCTTGGTGCGCTTGGCTTTGGGGTCGATTTGCATTTTGCCGAAGAGCATTTCGCCCACTTGTGCCGGCGAAGCGGTGTTGAAGCGCGTGCCGGCCATTTGCCAGACTTCTTCTTCGAGGGCGGATATGCGCGATGTCATCTCAACGGCTATGCCTTGCAGCAATGTGGTGTCTATGCGCACGCCTGCGTATTCCATGTCTGCGAGGACGCGTACCATCGGCAGCTCGATATCGGAGAGTAGATGTTGATGGCTGTTGGTGGCAATGGCTTGTTGTAGAGGACTGTACAGTCGCAGTATGGCATCGGTCCTTGAAGCCATGCGCGCTGCTGTCTGTGCATCATCGCCCTTGATGCCGCGGCGTAATGTCTGCACCGGCACGCCCCAGTCGGGTATGTGTACTTGAAGCATTTCGGCTGCGATGTCGGCCAGCATCTGCGAACCCTCGGGGCGTAGCAGGTAGTGCGCTATTGCAATGTCGTAGTAATTGTCCTGCATATCTATGCCGTGGCGGCGCAGTATTGTGATGTCGCGCTTAATCATTGCTCCGAGCACGACACGTCCGTCTTGTGCTATGATGTGCGACACAGCTGCGGCCACTGACCGGTTGATGGTGTCGCGGACAGGGATGTACAATGTCGATTCGGCACATTCGTTGCCGACCGAAAGAGTTATGCCCAGCAGTTGTGCCGACATTGCGCTCTCGCCTTCGACGTTGAGCGCCAGCGCAATGAGCGGGTAATTTGCGGCGCCGTGTTCGGCGTTCCACGCCTCGATGACTGTGGTGTCATCGGAGATGGATATGCCGGCAGCGTCTATGGCCGGAGTATCTAAGACGGCGTCCGATGGAGCGTTGTCTGCAAAATCGAAGAGCGAGCCCATGCCGTCTTCTTGCCGTGCCGGGGCGGTGTCGGGGTCGCTTTTTCGGGCGTTCTGTCGTCTTTGAGGCGCGTAAGGAATGTTTTGAATTCAAGGTCCGAATAAAGGCGACGTAGCTCGGCATAATCCGGATTGGTGCGGCGTAAGCCCTCAGGGGTAACGTCCATGGGAACATCGGTCTTGATGGTCACCAGATAGCGGCTAAAGCGTATCTGTTCGGCGTTGTCTGCAATTTTGCGGCCTAAGGCACCCTTGATTTCGGCGGCGTGTTCCAGCATGTTGTCTATATTGCCCCATTGGGCGATGAGCTTGACTGCGGTCTTCTCGCCCACGCCCGGACACCCCGGCACGTTGTCCGATACGTCGCCTTCCAGGGCCAGCAGGTCTATGACCTGGCTTGGCGAGGATATGCCGTAGCGTGCGCAAATTTCTTGCGGACCGCGTATTTCGAGGTCTTGTCCGCGCGTGGCCGGTCGCAGCATCAATGTGCTGTCGTTTACCAATTGCCCGTAATCCTTGTCTAAGGTCATCATGTATGTCGTGAAACCCTGCTTGGAGGCGGCTGTGGCCAATGTGCCGATGACATCATCAGCCTCGTAGCGCTCCACTTCGACTACCTTGATGCCCCATGCACGAATGATGTCTTTGATTACCGGGATGCTCAGCGTGATGTCTTCGGGCTGTTTGTCACGTCCGGCCTTGTATTCCGGATATTCCTCGTGGCGGAATGTCTTGCCGCCCGGGGGGTCAAAGCATACGGCTATATACGGCGGATTGTGCTTGGTGAGGATTTCGCTCAGAGTGTTGCAGAAGCCGTATATTGCCGAGGTGTTGCGCCCGTCCGAAGTCGTGCGCGGACTGTTGATGAGGGCGTAATATGCGCGGTATATCAGCGCGTAAGCGTCTAACAGAAAGAGTTTTTTGTCGTCCATAGTCGTGAAGTGTCGAAGTGTAGGCGCATGCCTTTGGCGTGCGCTCGTGTGCCTTCCGTCATAATCGACACCGGACGCCCGTCCCTACAAAGGTAGCTTTTTGCCGCGAGAATGGCAACAATTTAATAAGGATTTCTAAGTCGTGTAGAGTCAAGCGGTAAGCTTGATCCGATTTGATTTATTAATTTTGAAGAATTGTTGGCCAAAAATTTGCATATTGAAAAACCGTTGTGTAAATTTGCCGTGAATAAATCCTCTCTCCCGCCAATGCCCCTTAGAAATCACTTGGACATCCGGGGACAGAGAGAGAAAGAATACCAACCTTAAAAACACCTGAGTATGAACAGAACCGCCAGAAGAGTGAAAGCGCTGCTGACAGCAGTGGCTTTTGGCGCGTGCTGTGCGTATGCACAGATCGCCCCGCCTGCTGGCTTTGTCCTGCCGGATGCTGACCCGGACGCCGCACCTTACGACTTCCACATGTCCAAGACAGATGACGGTATGTCCGTCTCGCTCACCCTCAACCGCATTGACCGCACCGTCACCGACATCAATAACACAAGCCATACGCCACTTACAGCTATTGGCCCGGGTACAAACCAACGCACACTGTATCTTAATAATGTGCCGAACGGCTTGTGCGTTATATCGCTATTAATTGATGGTAAGGTCGAGAGTACATATAAACTTCTAAAACAATAGAGATATGATTAAGCAACTACTAAAAGCCGTAATGACAATGGCATTGTTCCTATCAGTCATACTCGGCTATGCTGAAACAACGGAGGGCAAAATGTTCTATGGTCTCCCGACGTACACAGTGGGCAATTATATGTATGCAGTTCATGAATTTGGCAAAAGCTATGATATCCTACCGAAATATAAAAATTCCTCTATATATAAATATACCGGAGCAATCCTGATACCGAACTTAGACAAGAGTGTAAAGTATTCGGGTAAGATTACCATTCCGGAAAGAGTCATCATCAATGGCACCGAGTATCCCGTATTCGGGTTTATGTGGCTTTCGGTGTATCCGGAGAACGAAAGTGAAGACTTGGAGATAGTATTACCTGAAGGACTGAAGGTGTTAGGATTCAACGGGAATTTTAGTGGGGGTCGAAACACCATCAAAGCTATTAATATCCCAAAGACGGTAGAATACATCGGTGCAATGAAGTATATTGTACCGGGAGCCACCGTAACAATCCCGTCTGCAGTAAAGGAGGTAGAATATGACGCCGGGCTACATGCTGACAACCTCATAATAGAAGATGGTGAGCATACGTTCCGCACGTACTCTATCGGGTGTGGCAACAAAAGTCTCACAATCCCCGGATCAGTACAATTCAGTTATTGGTCATTAGCTGCGTCTAAGCTGGTGGAGCTAATAATTAAACAGGCAACCGATGAGTTTATAACTCCTAATTTGGGCGAAGCTTTCTGCCCCATATCGTACAATATCAATAGAGTAATCTGCGAATATACGCGTCCTCCCCAAGTACATAAAAGAGCATTTGATATTGAAAAGGCTAACGATGACCCGTTATACCCCTACGACAATCCCGATGACCCACACGGCGATGATTACAATCCCACGATGTGCGACCGCGCGACACTTTATGTGCCGAGGGCGGCAATAGAGGCGTACAAGGCCGACCCGGTGTGGGGTCAATTCGAAAGAATCCGCGCTATCGAAGACGGCATACCAAATGCTGCTTCTTCGTTCCTCTGTTTGCCGACATACACGGTGGGCAATCTCAGATATGCCCTCAATGAGACCGCCCGAGACAGCTACAATGCCTCAATATACAAGTACGCCGGGGCTATCGTAGTTCCTAACAACGATAAGGAAGTGAAGTATTCCGGCAAAATTACCGTGCCCGAGAAAGTTACCATCAACGGCACCGAATATCCCGTATTCGGATTTATGTGGCTTTCCGAGTATTCCGAGAACGAAAGCTCGGACTTGGAGATATCCTTGCCCGAAGGTCTGAAAGTAATCGGTTTCAACCGAAATTTCGGCGGCTCGCACAACACCATCAAGGCCATCAATATTCCCAAGACCGTGGAATACATCGGCGCGATGAAATACGTTGTACCCGGCGCTACGATGACCCTCCCCGGAACGATTAAGGTCGTTTCGGCCGCTGCCGGCATCGAAGCCGAAAAACTTGTCATAGAGGACGGCGCACAGGTTCTCGGAACTCAAATCCTCGGCAAAACACTGATAACATGCCATAACAAAGAGCTGACAATCCCCGGCTCGGTGCAACTCGGTATGCTTGCAATAGATGCACGCGAGTTGGAGAGCCTCAAAATTACAAAGTCCAAAATCAACGGTGCCTCACCGTATCTTGGCTCGGCTTTCTGCCCGAATTCTCCATCTATAAAAAAGATTACTTGCGAGTACACCGTGCCACCGGAGACAAGCGGCGGTGCCTTCGGCCTCTATCACGGCTACGACATGTACGAGCGTGCTACGCTGTACGTGCCCGAAGAAGCAATCGAGGCATACAAGACCGCTCCCGAATGGAAAAACTTCAAGAATATCTTGCCCATCAAGGACGGCGTGAGTGACGTGACTACGGACGATGCGCAAGTCGTCGCCACCGAGTATCACGACTTGTACGGCAGACGCCTCGAAGCACCGGCCGAGCGCGGCATCACCATCCGCACGGACGTCTACAGCGACGGCACACGCCGCTGCACCAAGGTATTGCACTGACAATTCTGAGTATATTGATATAGAAGGCAGAGGCCGTTGGAATACCCCACGGCCTCTGCCTTGTGCAATATAGTGTGTGATACCGGCGTCGAGGAGGGCGGGTTCTTCGAAATGTATTAGGTTGAATGTCGGTTAAAGGCCGAGGGCGTTGCGGATGTCGGCGATGTTGGCTGTGGGGTCATCGTCTGTTTCGGCAAGCAGTCGGTCGCTTGGAATGACGGCGATGGCGGTCGGATTGTGGCGTATGCCCATGGAAATGTACATGCCGTGGTCAAGTAGTTGACGCGCCAATTCGGGCCGTCCTCTGAATCCGTGGATTATCCATAGCGGAGTACGGCCGCCGTTGCGCCGCATTACTTCCCTTTGGACGTCGTAAAGGTTATCGTATGCGCCTACAATGTGTACTATCAACGGCTTGGCCAAATCGTCGGCCATGAATGCTTGGCGCCTGAATACCGGTAGTTGCACGTCTATGTTCGGGCCGTGTCGCAGGTCGAGGCCGGCTTCGCCTATGGCGTATGCATTGGGGTTGGAGAGTACATCTTCGAGCCATGTCCATGTGATGTCGGTGGCCTTGTCTGCCTCCCACGGGTGTATTCCGGCACTAAAAAGTGTCGGCGGTATAGGTGGTACGGCTTCCAATGCGATGTTCATTACTGCCGAGCCGTCATTGATGTCATGACGATGGGTGTGGATGTCGGCCGGTATCGGTGTAGGTAGCGGCGGCGGAGTCAGTATTGTTTTCATCGTTGGATTGTGTCGTATGGTATGGGAAGATGTTCGGGCGTGCCTGTTATGGCACGGGGTCGTATCCGCTTCCGCCCCAAGGATGGCAGCGCAGTATGCGGCGTATGGCCAGCCAAAGTCCGCGTATGGGACCGTGTTTTTTGATAGCTTCGAGCGCGTAACGGCTGCAAGTGGGCGTAAAACGGCATGACGGCGGCGTGAGCGGCGAGATGCAGGCGCGGTAAAAGTATATGGGGGCGCATAGCAGTGCGACAAATATGGCTCGGATGCCACGCGTGACGGCACGCATCCCGACCGCTAAGATGCGTATCGGTGATTTCACTTGTCGCCGTCCTCGGCGGCGGCTTCGGGCGATACCGGCAGTGGCGGCAGGGCGGCAAGTATGCGTTTTACCGCGCCCAGTACCCGCGTGTATGGCAGAACTCTGTCGGCTACGTAGATTATGGCCAATTGGATGTGGCGCTCGTCGGCGCGGTTGTCGGGACGCGGCATGGACAGACGCATGGCTTCGCGGATGCGCCGACGCATCTGT
>OHHH01000660.1_pt1 | contig 11922 bp, 10 predicted proteins | sample 1567951 | NCBI WGS metagenome assembly OHHH01 (sample SAMEA3879550, study PRJEB24766) | human gut metagenome | biome: human-associated habitat; feature: feces | place: USA | collected 1985/1987 | reverse complement strand
AGGAGTGAGGAGAATCTCAGCGGCTGAGTTTTCGCACTTCGTATTTTAATTTACGCTTTCTCCGGCGTCAGGCTTTGAAAGCTTTGTGTTTGGGGGAAAGACGTCTGCGTTCAGGGTAGAGGTAGCGGGTGGTGAGGTAGGCGGTGATGAAGTAGACGGCGGCGAGGAGCCAGAGCATCATGTAGGGGTGCGATTCCTGGGCGAGGAGGGAGCCGTTGGAGTTCATGCGTATGAAGCCTTCCACGCCCCATGTGGCGGGGATGCAGTCGCCAAGCAGCTGCCAGAATCCGTTCATGGCGTAGCGTGGCCATGTGAGGCCGGATAGAAACAGGAACACGACTGAGGTGAACACCACTACAAGCATTGAGCTTTCGCGTTCGGTGACAAAGATGCTGATTGTTATGGCGAGGAATGAAGCGGCGAGGAGCATGGGGATGATGAACATCAGATAGTCGCCGAGGTGTCCGATATGGGGGAGGGAGAACATGACGGGGACGATGTGGAGCACGTAGATGCATACGGGCAGATAGATGCAGATGTAGCATAGGACTTTGCCTAAAATCGTCGCGGCCGGTCCGGCGTCGACAGCCATGGGGTCCCGGCCGCCGTTGCGCCGGCGGCGTTCGGAGCTTCCGGCGGCGAGCATCGACACGCCGAGGATCAAGCTCTGCTGGATGATGAGCACGAGGATGCCGGGAATGATGAAGGAGGCGAAGCCTTGCGTGGGGTCGCCGAGCATCACGGCTTCGGATTTGACGGGCGAGCTGCCGAGGCTCTGTGCGGGAAGCCCGATGGCGTTGATCTCGGCCTGCCGGATTTCTGACCCTACGGCGAGCTGCACGTCGGTGAGCGCTCCGACGAAGGCTCTGTAGCGCAGGAGGAGGCCCATGTCGGAATAGAAGGTGACGACGGCCTGCTGACGGCGCCCCAGTTTCTTGTCGTAGTCCTCGGGGATCTCGAGGATGCCGTAGACTTTGTGCTCGGCGTGGAGCTTGCGGGCATCGGCGAGCGAGGGAGCATAGTCGTAGATGGCCATGGCATCGGTGGCGTCGACCATACGGGCGAGGTCGCGGCTCGAGGGCGTGCGCGATTTGTCGACGATGGCCACGGGGATGTCGCGTACTGTTTCCGGGTTGTAGATGAGGGTGTAAATGACCGGATACATCAAAGTGAGAAAGAAAAAGAACAGCATCACGCCCACATCGTGGAACACCATGTAGAATTCACGGCGCCACACTTTGAAGAGGGTCGTAAACCAAGCGGTTATGCTATTTTCTGAACGTTTCATCTTTGAGCGGATTGATCATCTGATAAATGTGGGGGGCGGGTCAGGGCACGTAGACGGGGTGCAGGCAGTGTTTCTTGAGCCGCCGCAGGCCGATCAGGGCGACGAGCGGGAAGATGAGCAGTGCGATATAGTAGTGGCGCGAATAGAAGAGCGGCAGCCCGTTGAGCGCCTGATCGATATAAATCAGGAAATAATAGCGCACGGGGAGGATGTAGCTGAAGATGCCGACGGCGGGATACATCTGATCGACGGGGAATGAGAATGCGGCGATGGAGAATGCGAGGATGCCGGAGAGGGAGCAGATGCTGACGGCCAGTCGCAGGTTGGGGATGATGCAGCATACGATTACGGCGAAAGCCTGCGATGCCAGGACGAGGAGCACCATGGCAAGAAGCATGTGCCATAGCGGGCAGTTCATCGGGAAATGGTTGAAGCCGTACATCACCGACTGGCAGAACACGCCGGTGATGGTGGCCACGAGAGCCTGGGGGGCGAGCTTGCCGAAGAGGGCCACGATCATTGAGCCGCCGCTTTCGCGGAGCCATTCCACGGACGAGCCGCGCTTCATCTCCTCGCATATCGAGAATGATGCGACGAGTGCAACCATCAGGGCTATAATGCCTGGGACGAACGAGTTGGTGAGATAGTAGTTGTAGTTCATCCACGGGTTGCCGGTGCCCTGAATCTGAGCGACGACGGGCTGAAGGAGCTGCGAGACGGTCGATTCTCCGATGCCTGCGCTGACGAGCGTTGTCTGCACGAGGCCGCCGGTGGTGGTGACGGCAATGGTCTTGAAGCCTTTGAACACCATGGTGCCGGGCACGAAGTAGGTCATGTTGCAGTAGTAGGTGATCGTGGGCGTTCCGCCGCCGAGGGCATCTTTCTGAAATTCGGCGGGGATCATGAAGAAACCGTAGATTTCGCCCCGGCGCACCTTTTCAGAGGCCTCGTGAAATGATTCGAGGTGCTCTGTGATGTCGACCATCTGCGAGGAGGCGAGGGTGCGTGTCAGCTGCCGCGACATCTGCGAATGGTCGAGGTCGACGATAGCCGAGGGCACCCTGATGGCCACGCCTTCGTCCATCATGTTGATGAAGAAGAGCGTGAACAGGATGGGTACCAAGGCCAGGCAGACCATATAGATCTTGCGCGAAAACAGATTTCTGCATCCGTAGCGAAGAGTTCGTGTCAGTGCGGTCAGTTTCATAATGGCGTCAGTGAGTCAGCGGCAGTTGAGATATTGTGGTGTAATCAGGGACGGTAGACTACGGTCATGCCGGGACGCAGGTCGGGGATGGTGTCGAGCGGGCGAGCTTTGATCTGGAATGTGCGGCTGTCCCATTCGCCGGTCGACTTGGTGGCGCGCCAGGTGGCGTAGCTGCCCATGTCGCGCACGTAGTAGATCTCCATTTCGGTCTCGCGTTTGTCGAGGGCCGGGATCATCACTTTGATTTTGCTGCCGAGCTTCATCTGGTTGAGATAGTCCTCGCGTACATTGAAGGTGACCCATTTGTCGCTCACCTTCAGGAGGCTCATGATGGGAGCGCCGAGGCTCACGAGCTCGCCTATCTCGGGATATATCTGATCGATCTGACCGTCGCAGGGAGCCACGAGATACTGGTCCTCGAGGATGCTGTTGACTTCAGCGATGCCCCCCTGGGCTACGCCGACCATTGAAGCGGCGGCCGCTTTGTCTTCTTTCTGAGCGCCTGCGCGGGCAAGGCTGAGCTGGCTCTTGGCGGCATTCTCGGCGGCGACGGCAGCGTCGTAGGCTGCTTTGGCTTCATCGCGTTTCTGTGCCGAGACTACGTTTTCCTTGTAGAGATTCTCCATGCGCTCGTAGGTCTTGCGGGTGATCTCGCGGGCAGCGGAGGCCTGGGCCACGAGGCTTTCGGCGGCGCTGATGATCTGGCTGCGGGTGCCGGCATCGACTTTCTGCTCACCGGCTTCGGCAACGCTTTTCATGGCCTCGGCCTGCATCAGCTTGGCTTCGGCGAGCGACGAGTGGATGTGGACCAGTGTGTCGCCGGCGCGGACCATGTCGCCTTCTTTTACGTAGATCTCAGTCACACGGCCGGGTAGCTTGCCGGAAATCCTGACTGATGTGGCTTCGGCCTGGCCTTCGATGATGTCGGAAGGAGCCTTGAGGAAAAAGAAGCCGATCACGGCAAGCGCGATGACGGCGAGAGTCAGACACAGCAGCGCGATCATGAGCAGTTTCGACTCACGTTTCTCTTCTTTACGGCTGTTGTCGGTTTCAATCTGTGCCATGTTATGGTGATGTTTTATGGTTTTATTAATAATCGGTGGGATAGGGGAGTGTGCCGAGCACTTTGGAGAGGTAGACGTCGCAGAGGTGCACGTCGATCAGTGCGTCGATCTTTTCGCTGTTGGCTTTGAGCCATGCCGTCTGCGCTTCCATGACGTTGTCGGTGGTCATGACGCCTTCGCGGAACCCGAGGTTGGCCTGCCGGAGATTCTCGTTGGCTTTGTCGAGGTTGGCGAGCGTGGTGTGGTAGGTCTTCACGGCTTCCTGGGCTTTGAACGCCGACTGGCTCACCTGGAGGTTGATAAGATCTTTGGCGTCGTCGAGCTGCATCTCGGCCATGCGTGTCTCGGCCTGAGCGGCGCGGTATTTGTTGTAGTTGCCGCCCCAGTGCCAGAGGGGAATGGAGACCATGGCGCCGACGGAGAAAGCGCCGCCGAAGCGTTTTTCAAAGCCGTTGAACGTGTTGGGATTGCTGAAAGTGTAGCTCCCGACGAGCGCTATTTTGGGGAGCATGTCGCTGAGGGCCACACGCTCTTTCTGACGCAGAGCGCCGATGCCCATCTCGAGGGCGCGGAGGTCCTGACGGCGGGCGTAGACGTCGGCCATATCATAGGAAGTGGCCACGGGCGCTGTGCAGTCGACGAAGTCGCGGTCCTCGTCGGCGAGCGTGAGCTGCGTGTCGACGGGGAGGCCGCACACCTGAGCGAGAGCCATGCGCGAGAGCACGAGTCCGTTGTCTACTTTCGTCAGGTCGACGTTGGCCTGGTTGAGCTTGACTTCAACGGTGAGGAGGTCGCTGGGGGTGGCTACACCCTGCTGCACCATGACATTGACGTTCTGGCGCAGGGTGTCGAGCAACGCCACGTAGCTCACGGCCAGCCGTTGCTTTGCCTTGAGCGAGACTACCTGCCAGTAGGCGGCGTCGACGGCGTAGATTACATTTTCGGCTTCGGAGTTGTGGAGGGCGCGGGCGGCTTCCTCGGCATAGTGCGTCAGCCGGTTCATGGCCACGATCTTACCGCCCATATATACGGGCTGTGTGAGGGTGATGGCGCCGAAAAACACGTTGTGGATGTCAAACGAGGTGGCTTTCTTCAGCAGCCCGTTGGCTCCGTCGATGGCTTCGTTGACGGCGCCGAGACCCTTCTGTGCCAATCCGGCCATTTCAGGATCCTTGAGGGCTTCGCCGATCTGCGGGAACTTCTGGGCGAGCTGTGCGAGCACCGAGGGGTCGATGTTCGACAGATAGTCGCCGGGCGTCAGGAGATTGAGGTTTTTCTGATTGTACATGTATCCGCCGGTGAAGTCGATGGCGGGCAGGTAGGCAGCAAAAGCTTCCTTTCGCTGATATTCGCGCTGGCGGATGGCTTCGCCGCGAATGCGCAACTGCTTGTTGTTGGTCAGAGCCATGGCCCGGCATGAGTCGAGTGTCACCACGCTTTGGGCGCCGAGGCCGGGCGATGACGACAAGATGGCAAAGGCCAATATGAAAACTTTACATAGACGCATCATTATTGTATGATTTGTTAGACGGTATGTGTACAAAGTATGATAATGTGATAGAATTGCCGTAATACAAGTGTTGAATTCGGTTGTGCAAATATAACGCCTTTTTGTGGAGAAAAGTTAAGGGAAAGTGCGGGTAGTTCCGAATTATTCCATTTTTTGGAGTGTTTTGCTAATTTTGCCAATTTTGCATTGTGGCGCCGATTTTGTAATTTCGCGATGCGAAACAGAAAAGATAATGCTTTATGCTGTCAGAAATATGTGAGCGGATCATCGGCGGCGGGCCTGCAGCCACGCCGGATGAAGCCGTGATGCTGGATAAGGAATGCTCGACCGAAAGTCTGTGCGAGGCCGCCGACCGTGTGCGCGAGAAGTGCTGCGGCGGTCATCTCGACACGTGCTCGATCATCAATGCGCGTTCGGGGCGCTGCTCCGAGGACTGCAAATGGTGCTCGCAGTCGCGGTTTTATGCCACGGGCGTGAATGAATATGACATCGTCGACAGCGAAGAGGCCATATCGCTTGCCGCGGATAACGAACGGCGCGGAGTGCGCCATTTCTCGCTTGTCACCTCGGGACGGCGCGTGACGCCGGAGCATATCGGGCGGTTCTGCTCGCTGTTTCGCGCCATGCGGGAGCGTTGCCCGAAGATAGGGTTCTGCGCTTCGATGGGCCTGCTGGGACGCGAGGAGCTTCAGGCGCTGAAAGATGCGGGCGTGAAGCGCTATCACTGCAATCTGGAGACGTCGTCGGACTATTTCCCGACGCTGTGCACCACGCACACTCATGCCGACAAGCTGCGCACGATAGCCGCTGCGCGCGAGGTGGGCCTTGAGGTGTGCTCGGGCGGCATCATAGGCATGGGCGAGAGCCTGCGTCAGCGGCTGCAGCTGGTGGCCGAGGCCTATGCGGCGGGCGCCGTGTCGATACCGGTCAATCTGCTCAACCCCATCGCGGGCACTCCGCTGGGGAATATGCCGCTGTTGTCGGAGGACGAGATAGTGCGGTCGGTGGCGCTGATGCGTCTGGTGGCACCGCAAGCCGTGATGCGTTTTGCCGGCGGCCGTGCTCGGCTGTCGCAGCAGACCACGCGGCGCATACTGCGTGGCGGCATGAACGGCGTGATGGTGGGCGACCTGCTAACCACTGTGGGCAACAGCGTCGACGACGATTTCCGCATGTTCGCCGAAATGGGATTTAATCTTTAGAGTTTTAGGCGTTAAACACCGCGGCCGTCTCCAGTTCATTCGGAGAGGAGGTCGGGGCGCAGACGGCGCGTGCGCTCGAGCGCCTGGTCGTAGCGCCACTGGTCGATTTTGGCCTGATGGCCCGACAGGAGGATGTCGGGGACTCGCCAGCCTTTGTATTCTGCCGGGCGGCTGTAGACGGGCGGTGCGAGGAGGTTGTCCTGAAACGAGTCGCTCAGGGCGCTCTGCTCGTCGCCGATGGCTCCGGGAATGAGGCGCACGATGGCGTCGGTGATGGCGAGGGCTGGCAGCTCGCCGCCGGTGAGCACGTAGTCGCCCACTGATATCTCGCGGGTGATGAGGTGCTCGCGGATGCGGTAGTCGATGCCTTTATAGTGGCCGCAGAGGATGATGATGTTGTTGAGCAGCGACATGGAGTTGGCCATGGGCTGGTTGAAGGTTTCGCCGTCGGGGGATGTGAAGATCACTTCGTCGTAGTCGCGCTGCGAGCGCAGATGACTGATGGCGCGGTCGATAGGCTCGATCTGCATCACCATGCCGGCCTCGCCGCCGAAGGGGTAGTCGTCGACTTTGCGGTGCTTGTTGGTGGTGTAGTCGCGGAGGTTGTGGACGTTGATTTCCACGAGCCCTTTGTCCTGAGCGCGTTTGAGTATGGAGCATCCGAGGGGGGATGTGAACATTTCCGGGAGTACGGTGAGTATGTCGATTCTCATTTGTCGTTGTAGTTATCGAGAGCTTTTTTGAGTTGGTCTTTCATCATGGCTCGGAGCTCGACGGGGCCGAGCACGGTGATGTCGGGGCCGTGGCTGAGCAGCTCCTGCACGAGGTCGGGGGTGAGGCGCAGGCGGTAGGTGAATATCGAGTAGCTGTCGCCTATCATCTCGCTCTGGGAGTGATGCAGGGGCAGTGCGCGGAAATATTTGGCCTGCCGCGGGTCGGTGCGGATGGTCACTTTTTTGGTCTCGCCGTGGGAGAATACGATGCCGAAAGTCGGTCATGCGGTCGAGGGCGTAGGTCTTGATGACGTTTTCGCGCACGTTGCGGCCGGTGACATACCAGCGGAGCTTGAAGATTTTCAGGAAGTAAGGCTCGAGGCGCACGGGCTTCGGCGCGCCGGTGCGCGAGAAGGGGCTGTAGCGGAAGTCGAGCTGGTGAAATTCCTTCATGGCGCCGATGACGGTGTCGAGCGACATGCGCGCCGAGGGCACGTCCTCGAGAAACACGCGGTCGGCGATGTCGCGTGCGTCGGTGAGCATGTTGCTCATCGATGCGGTGTTGAGCATCCAGTCGGTGACGTTTTCGGCATGGGCGTCGCCGCTGTCCTCGATGGAATATTCGAAGGTGGCGGGGTTGCACACGATGTTGATGCGAAACACCTCTTCGATGGCGTTGCGGTAGTTGTAGAAAGTGCGCCGCGGCATGGGATTGCCGTCGGAGAGCGACGATTCCATCCACAGACGGTTGAGTTCTTCGCGGGTGATTGTGCCGTGCCGCCGGATGGTGTCGATGATCCAGATGTAGCGGCTAAACAGATTTTTCGACATAGGCCTTTTTTGTTAGCGTTGATGTGATGCGCAGTCCGGCAAAGGTGATGAGCGCGTTGAGCAGCAGAAGTTCGAAGCCGATCTCGTAGCCGGCATATGCGCCGAGGGCCCACTGGACGCCCCAGGCCAGCAGCGGCGAGGCGATGCAGATGGCAGGGACGAGGCGGTCGTTGACCTGCGCCGTGGTGAACATGCCGTAGCAGAACATGCCGAGGATCGGGCCGTAGGTGTAGGAGGCGAGAGTGTAGACGGCGCTGATGGCGTCGTTGGAGCTGAGATAATAGAATGTGATGATCACCGTGGCCATGAGCGCTGCCATGAGCAGATGGACGCGGCGGCGCAGGGCGGCCAGGCGCGGATCGTCGTCGGCGAAGCGCTTGCGTCCGTTGAGGATGTCGACGGTGAACGATGTGGTGAGCGAGGTGATAGCTGAGCCGGCGGCCGAATAGGCGGCGCTGACAAGGCCGATGATGAACAGGATGCCCACGACCACGGGCATGGTGGGATGGGTGGCGATGGTGCCGAAGATCTCGTCGGTCTTCTCGGGCAGTGGGATGCCGCGCTGCAGTGCGTAGACGATGAGCAGCGTGCCGAGCATGAGGAAGAGGGCGATGATCACGAAACAGTCGGTGGCCACCTTGAACCATATCACGAAATTGGCCACGATGAGGAAGAAGAAGAGGCGCTTGTAGTCTGGCGATATCTGCCCGCAGTATTCGCCGGCCTTGATGAAGAACCATGAGAATATCAGCAGTCCGGGCAGGCCGAAATAGAAGATGAAGCGGAGATAGCCCACGTCGGTGCCCATGTAGTAGCCTTCGACCAGCGGGCCGGTGTAGAGCGGATCAGTGTAGTAGGGGTTGGAGAGATAGCCGTCGCCGATGAGCCAAGTGTGGAGCGTCTCGGGCCACACATACATCGTGGCGAGCTTGTTGTTCGACGCCACATCCCATGAGCCTTTTTCGTAAAGAGAGAAGAAGCCTTCGAAGGCGAAGCGGAGGTTTTCGCGGAACGGCTCGGAAATCTGGTAGAAATAGACGCAGACCACGACGCCACAGAAGGCTATCAGCGTCCAGTTGAGGAACGTGCGGTAGCTGCGGCGTAGTCCCGCGGCGCGGCGTTTGCGGTTGTCGGCCACCATGTGCAGCCCCACCATGAGCGCCGACATCATGATGCCGACGGTGGTGGTGCGGGCTATCATGTTGCCCACCACATAGATGATCACATAGCTCACGATATAAAGCCAGATGTATTTGCGCAGCGAGGTGTGCGTGATGTGAGTCAGCACACCGGTGATGAGCGTGAGGATGAGGGCGAATTTGATACCGGCGGGATCGACGCTCGCGCCGAAGCCGTAAAGGCGGTCGACCGATTCGAGCCATTCCTGGCCGAGATCGAAATACATGAGGGAGAAGGTCTTCACCGCCGGGATGTTGTCGATGGCCAGCGCCGAGAGGCACTGAAACACAGCCGCCGCCGTGAGATAGTTGGTGATGAGCACGATCGAAGCGCTGCCGTGGCGTGCGCGGATGGCCTCGACAACGGCGTAGGCGCCGCCTACCCACACCCACATCGATATGAAATAGCTGGCGTATTCATAGTCCGATGTGTTGTTGATCACGGTGGCGGCGTAGCACCATACGGAGACCAGCGCTGCTATCAGCATTAGTGTCAGCATGTTGCGGCTGAGGCCCGTGTCGCGTCGCCGCGCGAGGTGCATCAGGTATATGACGAGACCGGCCGCGGCTATCATCATCTTTGTGTTGACGCCGGGCAGAAATGTGAATTCAAATGGGAAGCAATACATGCTCGTCAGCAGCATGATGAGCAGGTATGTCAGCAGTCTGATCATGGATTATGCGTGGGATTGATAGAATTTCAAAAGCATTCGGTAGAGGCGCACGGGCCACCACCATCCGCGGGCGGCCCAGCGCTGCGCCATGCGGCTGTGGCGCGAGCCGTAGGGGTTGGCGGCGGCGCGGCGGTTGGCTTCGGGCCACCATTCGCGCCATAGACGGAAACCGCGCGAGGCAGGGTCCATCAGCAGGAAGGGAAATTTTACCTGCAGCCTGAAGAAGTCGGTCTCCTCGGCCGTGATGGCGCCGAGGGCGGCGAGATCGCCGGCCGTGAGGTCGGCATTGTGGCGCAGCTGGCTGAAATGGGCGTCGCTGTAGGCCTGTGTCATGGCGCCGCTGTTGGTGCGGCGGTAGTGATAGAGCGGGCGGCCGACGTGTGCCGTCATGCGGCAGCGGGCGCAGGCGCGTATCATCGTCATGTCCTCGCCCATCGGATAGCCGTCGGGGAAGCGCAAGGCGTTGCCGGTGAAGATGCTGCGGCGCGTCAGCTTGTTCCACACGTTGAATTTCATCGTGCCGCCGAGCATCGCCATCATGGCCTCGCGGGCGTCGCTGATGTCGGGCGTCGGCATTCGGCGCTCTCCGTTGTCGGTCGAGAGATACCAGTCGCACCACACCATGTCGGCGCCAGAGCGGCGCGCTTCGTCGAGCATCGCCTCAAGCATCTGCGGCTCGGCGAAATCGTCGCTGTCGATGTGCACCACATATTCGCCGCAGGCCGCTTCCAATCCGGTGTTGCGCGCCGACGGCAGTCCGCGGTTGCGGCTGTGGGTCAGTATCTTCACCTGCGCGGCGCGGTCGGGATAGTCGGCCACGGTGCGCCGCACGGTATCGATGCTCGCGTCGGGCGTGGCGTCGTCGACGAAGATAAACTCCACTCCCTCGCGCAGCGTCTGCTCCATCAGCGAGCGCACGCACGCCTCCACAAACCGCTCCACGCCGTAGACCGGTATGATTACTGATATGTCGCGTCTGTTATCAGCTTGCATAGCGTAACCAATGGAAATAGCGTCGGTTGTAGAGATAATGGTAGGCCACGAAGATGACGGCGAACACCGCCAGCGTCGCTGCAAAGCGCGGCAGGCCCGAGTTGATGCCTGTGGCGCGGTAGAGCAGAAACATTATCATGGGATGCGACAGATAGAGCATCGTCGAGATCTGCCGCATCAGTTTGCCTCGGCCGTTGTCGGCCTCCGGACGGCACTGCGAGAGCGCGAAGGCCATGAAGGCGAACACCACAAGCGGCAGCGAGAAGTTGATGCTGTTGATCTCATGCCCGGAACAGTAGCCGACGGCCAGCTCGGCGAAATAGAGCCCGAGGGCCACAATCAGCAGCGGCAGCGACTGTGCGGCGGTGAATTTCAGGTTGAAGCGGAAGAAGAAAAAGCCGATGCAGAAAAACAGTATGCCGCGCGGGAAGCTCCATGTGGGAATCATGAACAAATCCCGGTAGACCACGGCTGTCTTCACGATGAACGGCGGCATCGGATAGCTGTTGAGGAAGCAGACGCACACGGCGTAGGAGAGCAGAGCCAGGGCTGCCATCACCGTATAGCGCACTGCGGCCTGCTTCACACGGTCGATGGCGGCGAAGATGATCATGCACCACATCAGGGCGATGATATACCACCCGATATTGAATGTGCCGAAAAATATCACTTTGTGCAGCGCCTGCCATATCGTGAGCCCCTTGAACACGATGAAACTCAGCGGCCACGAAACCACGGCATAGAAAAGATAGAGCGTGGCGAGATGGCGCAGCGATTTCTTCAGGTCGGTGTGGCGGCCGAAGAAAAATCCCGAGAAACAGAAAAACACCGGCACGACGGTGTCGAGAATCCGGGAGAAATAGTAGCTTACGGTCGGGTTGTTGAACAGCGGCAGTGAATGGAGCATGACTATCATGACAGCCATCACCACTTTCGAACGGTCGATGAAATAATATCGGTTAAGTTGCATATTTGAGAAATCCGAAACCTTTGCGGTCGCGGAGCAAGAGATATACGTAAAACATTAGCGCGAATACGGCAAGCACCATCGCCGTGGCAGTCCAGCCCAGTTTGATGCCGGTGGTTTTGTCCAGCAGATAGATAATGATGGGGTGCGCCATATAGAGCATCGTGGAGCTTTCGCGGCACATCTTTCCGGCAGTGACGAGGGGCGCAGGCCGGCTGTAGGCCAGCAGCAGAGCCATCAGCGCGCCGACGAGCAGCGGTTTTGACAGCGGCTCAAACACGTCGTTGAGGTGATA
>OHHH01000655.1_pt1 | contig 11982 bp, 9 predicted proteins | sample 1567951 | NCBI WGS metagenome assembly OHHH01 (sample SAMEA3879550, study PRJEB24766) | human gut metagenome | biome: human-associated habitat; feature: feces | place: USA | collected 1985/1987 | reverse complement strand
GTAAGAAAATGACAAATTTTTACCAAAAAAGCAAGATATTCGTATCATTTTTAACAAAAAATTAACTTGCTTTTTCCGTTCTGCCGTGATTTTTGCCCTTTTACAGCAGTTCCGCAAACAGTCTTAAGAACAACTGCCACAACCGTAAGGAAGCGCTTCTGCCGGTTTTGTACTTCTCCGTTACCTCTCTGCATTCCGTAAAGGTCTTTTCAAAGTCCGCTTTTATATCCGTGACGGCTTCACAATCCGCCATAAAGCAGCCGTTTTCAAAGTGGTGGTACAGGCTCCGGTAATCTAAGTTTATGGTCCCGCAGGTCGCCATACGGTCGTCCGCCACACTCATTTTGGCATGTAAAAAGCCCGGCGTCCATTCGTAAATCCTGACACCGTTGCGCACTAAGGAATTGTAGAAGGAGCGGGTGACGCTGTACACCAACTTTTTATCCGGGATACCCGGGGTAATGATACGAACGTCCACTCCTCTTTTTGCCGCCAACGACAGGGCGTGTGTCATTTCGTCCGTTATAATTAGGTAGGGCGTCATAAAGAAGCAGTACTTCTCCGCCTTGTTTATGATGCTGATGTAAACTTCCTCGCCCACCTGTTCCCCGTCGATGGGAATATCCGCATAGGGCTGGATAAAGCCGTTCTGCTTTGCTTCGTAGGGCTGTGCCTGCAGGTATTTTTCCTGCTCCGGTTCCTCGGAAACGGTACGGCTCATGGCATTCCACATCTCCAAAAACGAAACGGTCAGGGAGCGCACCGCATCGCCTTCTATGCGGATGCCGGTGTCCTTCCACATACCGTAAGGATGGGTGACGTTGAAATATTCGTTTGCCAGATTGTACCCGCCGGTAAAGCCGACCCTGCCGTCAATCACCGTGATTTTTCGGTGGTCCCTGTTGTTTAAGAACACATTGAAGCCCGGAAAAAACGGATTAAATACACGGCATTCTATGCCAAGCGCCCTCATTTTCTTTACAAAGCCGGTATTGATAAAGCCGATGGAGCCCATGTCGTCATAGAATACCCTGACTTCCACGCCTGCCTTTACGCGTTCCACCAGCACCTCTTCTATTCTGTGCCAGCTTTCCGCATCCTCGATGGCATGGTATTCCATAAATATAAATTTTTCCGCTTTCCGCATATCCGCAAGCTGGGCATCAAGTCCCTTATTTGCGTATTCATAAAAGGTCACATCCGTATTCCGGTACAACGGATAATGGGCATGATTTATAATATAGGAAGCAATCCCTCCTGCTTTCGGGTTCTGCTCCTTCAGCTCCTCTAAAAGAGTTTCCTTTGATGTAAGATAGGGTGCAAGCTGCCTGTCTATCTTTGCATAGCGCTCCCGCATCACCCGGGTGCTGCCGTTTAAGCCCACCAGCAGATACAATGCCACACCCAGAATCGGGAACAGCATAATCAGGATGATCCACGGGGTTTTCATGGAAGATGTGGTATGTTTGCCGTAAATTTTCAGTACCAGCACCACTGCCAGCAGTCTGGTAGATATGTCAATCACTTCCGCATAGCGGTTTAGTCTGGTGAACAGTATGACAAAGAAAGCCAGCTGCAGCAAAATCGACACTGCCGAAAATATCAGCCTCTTCACACCGTTTTTTGTTTTTTTCCGTCCTTCGTATGTACTACTGCTCATGTTTCCTCATACCTTTCCAAGCCTGCTTTGCATCTGCTGCTTTTGTTTCGGCTTTCCTGTGCATCTGCTGCCTTTATATCGGCTTTCCCGTGCATCTGCATATTTACATCTGCTTATCTTTTTGCCAGCTCCCTGCGTGCCAGCTCCAGGCAGCCCATGATGCCCTGGTCGTCATGCAACGATGCCGGTACAATAAAATGCTCCATGTCGTTTAATTCTTCCGTTTTCACATAGCCTGCCACATATTCCGTTACTTTCCTGCGGATTAAGGGGAACAGCTGCTCCTGATGCATAACGCCGCCACCCAGAATCACCATCTCCGGAGAGATGACCATAATGTAATCCACAATGGCCTGCGCCAGATAATCGGCTTCCAGCTCCCAGACCTCCGCCCTGTCCTTTAATTCCACGGCTTTCTTGCCCCAGCGTTCCTCAATGGCAGGTCCTGCCGCCAGTCCTTCCAGGCAGGTCTTGTGGTAAGGGCATTTGCCCTCGTAGGTATCGTCCGCTCTCTTGCGGATGAGCACATGTCCCGCCTCGGGATGCATCATGCCGTGCAGGAGGCTGCCGTTACAGTAAATGCCGCCGCCCACGCCGGTGCCCACCGTCAGGTACAGCACGCAGTTTTTGCCTTTCGCCTGCCCAAAGGTGACCTCTCCCAGTACGGAGCCGTTTACATCCGTATCAAAGCCCACCGGACAGTGCAGTTCTCTTTGCAGTCTGCCCGCAAAGTCGCTGTCAATCCACGCCAGCTTTGATGTGGAGGTAATATACCCGTATTTCGGGTCGTTCCTGTCCAGCTCCACCGGTCCGAAGCAGGCGATTCCCAGTGCGTCAATCTGCTTGTCCCGGAAATAGTCCGCTATCTTCGGCATAGTTTCCTCCGGTGTGGTAGTGGGAATGGACACCTGCTCCCAGATTTTTCCGTTTTCGTCTCCTATGGCACATACCATCTTGGTACCGCCCGCTTCCAATGCTCCCAGTCTCATGTGTTTATCCTTTCTTATTTCAAGGCAGCCGCCCCAGCCGCCGTCTTGCGTTTTCTGTTTTCTGCCGAACATGCGCGTCTTCTTTTACCACAGCGCCGACAAGTCGCTCGGCAGCCGCAGATCGCCCCTCGGCGACAACGCCACGGAACCGATTTTCACGCCGTCCGGGATGCAGGAGCGCTTAAACTGCTGCGTCCGCATGCGGCTGTAAAATACGGTGAGGGTCTTTTCTATTTCCCCTTCCGGGACCTGCGGATACGCAATCTGCGCCAGTTTCTTAATTTTTTCCCTGCCGAAGCCGTTCCGCAAAAAGTGATAGAGGAAGAAATCGTGCAAATCGTATTTGCCGATGCTCTCCTCCGTTTTCTGTACGATTTCTCCGTCCTTTCCCGCCGGTAAAAGCTCCGGTATTCGTCCGCATAGTAGCGGATTAACCATTTTACCAGAGTCTTGGGCACGCCCACATTGACCGCATAATTGCTCATATGGTCGCCGTTGTAGGTGCACCAGCCGAGCGCTGATTCCGACATGTCCCCGGTACCGATGACGATACCGTTTACCATATTGGCATAGTCAAATAAAATCTGGGTGCGCTCCCTTGCCTGGATATTTTCGTAAGCAATGTCGTACACATCCTCGGCATGTCCGATGTCGCGCATGTGCTGCAGACAAGCCTCTCTGATATTTACTTCTTTGAAGGAAACGCCGAAATGCTTTGCCAGATCCTCGCTGATGCTGTGGGTTTTCTCCGTAGTTCCGAACCCCGGCATGGAGAAGCAGTGAATGTGCTTTCTGTCCATGGACAGCCGGTCAAAGGCTTCGCAGCAGACAACCAGCGCCAATGTGCTGTCAAGTCCCCCGGAAAGTCCCAGTACCACATCGTTGCACTTTATGGCACGGAGTCTCTGCATGAGACCTCTTTCCTGCAGCTTTAAGATTTCTTCGCATCGTTTCTTTAACTCGCCGCCGTCCCCCGGTACAAAGGGATAGGGGTCCACGGCTGCCGGGAGTAAATCCTCCCTGTCTTCCACGGTAATGTCCACTTCCATAACATCCGGGCATTTGCCCCACAGGTCGCTATTGTAACGGCAGCGGTCGTTCACACAGCGTTCAATATCAATCACGTCCGTAATCATGGCTTCATCGGTCATGATGTCCGCAACCTCTTTTAATACCCTGCCGTTTTCCGCAATCATGCAGTGACCGGAAAAAACTAAATCCGTGGAGCTTTCTCCCGCTCCGCAGGAAGCGTAAACATAGCCCGCCCGGCAGCGTCCCGACTGCATTTTCACCAGATCGTAACGGTAGCTTCTCTTTCCGATAACATCATTGCTGGCGGAGGGGTTTACGATAATCGTGGCGCCCGCTCTCGAAAGCAGTCCGCTGGGCGGATTGCTGACCCACAAATCCTCACAGATTTCCGTGCCGATCACCACATCGTTCTGTCCCTTCAAAAGCAGATTTTCGGAAAACGGTACTTCCCTTCCCAAAATAGGAATTTTCTCACAGGTTTTCAAGTCCGCGGACACAAACCAGCGCTTTTCGTAAAATTCACCGTAGTTCGGTACATAGGTCTTGGGAACGGCGCCTTTGATTTCTCCGTTCTGCAGATAGACCGCACAGTTAAACAGCCTGCCCTGCACATTGACGGGCATGCCCACGCACACAAGCAGGTTGTTTTTTTCGGTTGCCTGTCTGATTTTGTCCAGTGATTTTTCTGCCTGTCTTTGCAGTTCGCCCCGTAAAAACATGTCGCCGCAGGTATAGCCGGTCACGGAAAGCTCCGGGAACACCAGCAACTGCACCTTTTCCTGCAATGCCTTTTCTATATAACGTATGATGTTTTCTGCGTTCTCTTCGGTATTGCCGATAGCCACCGGAAAGGTTACCGCTGCCACCTTATAATAGCCATATCCCTTGCGCTCCATAACTGCCTCCTGATTAAAAAACCTATCTAATAAAGTTCGTCTGGTACTTCCGCTCGGTGTCCGGATAGGGCACGCCGTTTTCTTTGCCGAGGGCAAAGCACTTCATCATCCATGCTAAATTCTTTGCCAGATTGCGCATGGTCTGCATACCTTCTTCGTCCAGACTTGCCTCGCCGGGCACTCTTCCGTGTACGATATTCCAGTATGTAGAACCAGCCACCGGCATCTGGCTGATGCCGAAATATTTATTCATCACATCAAAGGAAGCGCTGGTGCCGCCTCTTCTTGCCACAGCAACCGATGCCCCGGGCTTAAACGCAAGGGCTCTGCCGCTGCTGTAAAACACACGGTCCAAAAAGGACTGCACCCTTCCGCTGGGATGCGCGTAGTATACCGGCGTACCGAATACAAAGCCGTCGGCTTCCTTTGCCTTTGCCACAAATTCGTTGACCGCATCATCCGTAAATATGCAGCCTTTCTCCGTACACTGTCCGCAGCCGATACAATCCCTTACCGGACCCGCTCCTATCTGAAAAATTTCATAAGAAATTCCTTCTTTTTCCAACTCTTTTCCGATTTCCGTCAGTGCCGCATTGGTGTTTCCGTTTGGTTTGGCACTGCCGTTCAACATTAATACCTTCATGTATATCCCGTCCTTTCCGCTTTATTATACCCATACCCATTGGAAAATACAACAAAAAGAAGTCTTACGGCCTTTTGGGGGAGGAAACCGCAAAACTTCTTTCTGTCTGTATTTATCTGTAAGGGAGGTAGTGTGCTTTTCTGCACACTGAATGTAAAAAACTTTGTTACTTTTGAGCTTCTCTTAAGAGCTCTGCCACCTCTGCCTCGGTGGATAAGGAGAGTGCCTTTTCTGCCAGCGCGTCCGCCTCTTTTTTACTCCACTTGGAAAGGATGCCTCTCGTTGCCAGTATGGAAGTGGCGCTGACGGAATACTCATCCAGTCCGAAGGAAACGAGAAGGGGAATGAGAAGCGGGTCCGCCGCCGCTTCACCGCACATGCCCACGGTAATGCCTGCTGCCTTTCCGGTCTCGATAATGTGCTTCATGGAACGGAGCACTGCCGGATTGTACGCGGAGTATAAGTAAGATACCCTGGCATTTCCTCTGTCCACCGCCATGGTATACTGGGTCAGATCGTTGGTGCCAATGCTGAAGAAGTCGGCTTCCTTTGCCAGAAGGTCGGCAATCAGGCTGGCTGCCGGTGTTTCTATCATGACACCGATTTCAATGTCCTTGTTGTATTTTCTGCCTTCGGCATCCAACTCTGCCATGAGTTTTTTCACCAGTGCCTTTACGGCTCTGACTTCTTCCACGCAGGTAACCAGGGGTATCATGATTTTCACATCCCCGAAGGCGCTGGCGCGGAGCAGGGCTCTTAACTGCACCTTGTAAACATCCTCATTTTTCAGACAGTACCGTACGGCACGGAAGCCCAAGAACGGATTGTCCTCTTTTTCCAGTCCCAGATACGGGATGTCCTTGTCGCCACCCACGTCCAGGGTACGGATGATTACACTCTTACCTGCCATGATTTCCGCTGCCTGCTTGTATGCGGCAAACTGTTCTTCTTCGTTGGGAAGCTTGCTTGCTCCCATGAACAGAAACTCCGTCCGGAAAAGTCCTATGCCTTCGCCGTCATTTAAGAGCACCTGGGAAGCGTCCTCCGGCTTGCCGATATTGCCGAACAGCATGAGCTTTTCGCCGTCCGCGGTAACCGTTTCTTTTCCTTTGTAAATCTGCAGCATTTCCCTCTGCTTGATAAATTCGGCTCTCTTGGTGAGATATTCGTTCTTCTGCTGCTCATCCGGCTCTAAAATACATTCGCCATGTACACCGTCCAGTGCCACCTCCATGCCGTTCTGTACCTTGGATACAATGCCGTTTATGCTGAGCACGGCGGGAATCTGCAGCGCTCTTGCCAGGATGGCGGAATGGGATGTCTGTCCGCCCACCTCCGTGAGGATGCCCACTACGTTTTCTTTTACAATGCCGGCTGTCATGGAGGGTGTCAGGTCCGTTGCCACCAGTACGGTGCCCGCAGGTACCTCTGCCACATTCGCATCCGGGGTGCCGGTCAGAATTTTTAACATCCTCATACGGATATCGTTGATGTCCGTCACTCTCTGCTGCAAAAGCTCGTCTCCGGTCATCTGGAACATCTGAATGAACATATCGCAGGCACTTTCAAACGCCGCCTCGGCGCAGGTGCCGCCCTTGATGGTGCTCTTGGTGATTTCTTCCATGCCGGGGTCTTTCAGAAGGAGAATGTGTCCTTCTAAAATTTCCGCATTATGTTCGCCCACCTGACTGCGCATGGTGTCTGCCATCGCCTGTGTCTTCTTTTCAAATGATGCTACCGCATCTTCGTATCTTTTTATCTCCGCCTCGGTGTCCGTGATGTTTTTTACCACATATTCGGGTTTTGCATCCGATATCACAACCACTTTACCGACACCGTAACCTGCGGAACCACCTATGCCCTTTACCATATTTTTCTCCTCTTTTTATTCACCGAAACCGGATTCTACTAATTCCACTGCCTTTGCCAGTGCTGCTTCTTCATCTGCGCCGTTGCATTCAATCGTCAGCTCTGCTCCACATTTAATGCATGCTGCAATGATTAACATAACGCTCTTGGCATTGACTCTCTTGCCGTTGTAAACCAGTGTTACATCAGAGTTGAATTTGGTCATTTCCTTTGCAAATACTCCTGCCGGTCTCATGTGTAATCCCTGTTCGTTAGTGATTTTTACTTCTTTTGCTACCATAGTCGTAATCTCCTTTTTCTGTTTTCATTTTTTGGTGGAAGAGCCCCTGCCGGGCTCTTCTTCGTTTATTTATTTTTCTTTCATATCTTTATATTTTATTGTAAATCCCCTTTTGTGCTTTACTCCTGTGCGGGCTTTTTAATGAGTCCCAATAGGATGCAGGTCACTGCGGAACCAACCAGCCAGGAAACAATATACATAAGCGGATGTCCCACGGTGGCGAATACGAACAGTCCGCCGTGCGGTGCCATCAGTGTGCACCGGAAGGCTGCGGAAAGCGCACCTGCTACTGCCGCACCGATGAAGGTGCAGGGAATAACGTGTCCGGGGTCTGCTGCTGCGAAGGGAATGGCTCCTTCGGTAATGAAACCGCAGCCCATAACGATGTTGGATACGGTGGAATTTCTCTCTGCCTTTGTAAACTTCTTCGGGAAGAAGATGCAGGCAAGGGCAATGCCCAGAGGAGGCACCATGCCGCCTACCATAACGGCTGCCATGGAAATGTAGCATGCCTGTACGGCGGGATCTGTCAGGCTTGCGCCTGCTGCCAGCAGTTCGCTTGCGGTACCGAGTACCATAGTTCCGTATACATAAGCCGCCTTGTTGATGGGACCGCCCATATCAACCGCCATCATACCGCCTAAGATTAATCCTAAGACAATCAACAGGTTCTTCTCTGCCAGAGCGCTTAACATATTGCTGAGTCCGGTATTTACCACACCGATTAACGGGTTAAAAATAAAAATCATCAGTACGGCTGTCACAAACATGCCGACCACCGGATAGATCAGTGTAGGCTTGATTCCCTCTAAGGACTGGGGCAGCCTGTCACAGAGCTTTCTTAACAGGAGTACAATGTAACCGGCTAAGAAGCCTGCCACAATTCCTCCTAAGAAACCGGAGACGGTGTTTCCGCCTGCAGGGCCGGTAAAGCCGAACTTTGCAATAAAGTTCTGGAAACCGGAAAGTCCGTCGTTTGCCCAGGTATAACCTGCGATTGCCGCATTACCGGAGGATGCTAAAAGACCACCCAGGAAGCCTACTGCAAGTCCCGGTCTGTCCGCTATGGACTCTGCAATAAAGCCTGCGAGAACCGGCACCATAATGCCCATTGCCAGACCGCCCGCATACTTGAAGAATGCGGAAAGCGGTGTGCAGGAACCGAAGCTGCTGCCACCGGTTGCACCGTAGCCGCACAGGGTATCGATTAAGAATGCCAGTGCCGTCAGGATACCGCCGCCGATAACGAAGGGAAGCATATGGGATACACCGTTCATCAGATGCTTGTAAATCCGGCTGCCGATACTGCCGTCCGCTTTGGAGTATGTCTTTGCCGCTCCTTTTTCATGATGAACGGGAACCTCGCCGCTCTCGATTTTCTGAATTAACTCTGCCGGCTTGTGGATGCCGTCCGCTACCTTTACAAACAGTACCGGCTTTCCGTCAAATCTGGCAGTCTCCACATTTTTGTCCGCTGCTACGATGATGCCGTCGCAGGATGCGATTTCTTCATCGGTCAAAATATTCTTGGCGCCGCCGGAGCCGTTGGTCTCCGCTTTCACGGGAATGCCTAACTTCTTTCCTTCTTTTTCCAATGCCTCGGCTGCCATGTAGGTGTGGGCAATGCCGGTGGGGCAGGCGGTAACCGCTAAGACCTTGTAAACGGGAGCTTTGCTGCCTGCCGCATCTGCCTTCTGTTTGTCAGTACCTTCGCTGCCTGCCGCATCTGTCTTCTGTTTGTCAGTTGCTTTATCGTAGGCACTCTGCTCATCTTTTGCAAATTCTTCGGGGAATTTGACTGCCTCGTACTTGTCGCAGACCTTTAAGAATTCGTCCACATTCTTACTTGCTAACAGTTCCTTTCTAAAGTCCTCGTCAATCAGAAGCATGCTTAATCGGGAAAGCACTTCCAGATGCACATCGGAGCCGCCCTCCGGTGCCGCGATCATGAAAATCAGGTTGGTAGGCTGTCCGTCCAGGGAGTTGTAATCCACACCTTCCGGTACGGTCATGGCTGCCAGTCCCGCTTTTGTTACGGCTTTATTTTTCGCATGGGGAATGGCAATGCCTTCGCCGATGGCGGTGGAACCGCTCTCTTCCCTTTTTACAATTCCTTCCTTAAATATTGCTTTGTCGGTAATATTTCCCACCTTGGCATGTAAATCCACCAGATAATTGATGGCTGCGTCCTTGGAGTCCACCCTTACTCCGAGAGAAACGCTATCTTTTTTCAACAGTTCTGTAATCCTCATATGAATACCCTCCTTACTTATAATGTTTTTAACAATTCCTCTACCTTATCCATGGTTGCCAGTCCTTCGGAGAATGCGGTTGCACTTCCCGTTGCCGTACCGAACTTCAACGCCTTAAGATAGTCATGTTCTTTGAAATAACTTGCCACAAATCCTGCCACCATGGAGTCGCCTGCGCCTACGGAATTGACTACCGTGCCCTTGGGAACTCCCATTTTATAGACTTCCTTCGTTTCTGTCAGTAAGATTGCGCCGTCCCCTGCCATGGAAATGAGTACGTTCCGGGCTCCTCTTTCCTGCAGCTTTTTCGCATATTCCACGATTTCTTCATCTGTCTTTAAGACCACTCCGAACATTTCTCCCAGTTCGTGATTGTTGGGTTTTATCAGGAACGGATGATATTTTAGGACATTCAGGAGAAGGTCTTTTGTGGCATCCACCACAATGTGGATTTCCTTATCTTTCAGTCTGTCCATAATCTGCTCATAAATATCGGAAGGAAGGGAGGCCGGTATGGTTCCCGCCAGCACCAGGCAGTCTCCTTTTTCCAGCCTGTCCAGCTTTTCAAACAGCTTTTCTACCTGCTCCATGCTGATTGCCGGTCCCTGTCCGTTAATCTCGGTTTCCTGCTCTGCTTTGATTTTCACATTGATGCGGCTCATGCCCTCCGGCAGTTTTATGAAATCGGTCGCAACGCCCATATTTTTCACGCCTTCTTCGATTTCCTTTCCGGTAAAGCCGGCTACAAACCCTAATGCCACGGAATCCACTCCGATGTTTTTTAAGACGGTGGAAACATTGATGCCTTTGCCGCCGTAGTAAACAGCTTCCGCACTGCTTCTGTTTACCGTCCCCAATTTTAAGCTTTCCATTCGGATTACATAATCCAGTGCGGGATTAAATGTCACTGTGTAAATCATAATTTCATTACCTCCTTTATCACGGTTGCATCCGCATATTTGTCATTCAGTAAACGATCCGTAATCACACATGCTTTTTCGATGCCTGCAAAGGTAACTGCCGTCACCTTGTCGAATTTGCTGTGGTCGGCAAGCACCATGCGGGCGAAAGACCGGTTTACCGCTTCCATTTTTACGGCACCTTCTTCCAAATCTGTGGTGGTGAACCCGTAATCTAAATGAATACCGTTAGTTCCTAAGAAGCATTTCGTGAAATTGAATTTTTTCATGTTCTGCACGGCTTCCGCTCCGATGATAGCCTCTGTGGCGGGTTTCAGTCTGCCGCCGATGATGTAAGTCTTCAGGTTTTTATTCAAAAGCTTTTTCGCATGTGCGATACCGTTTGTAATAAATGTTGCCTTAGACTCTCCAATATATTCAATCATCCATTCGGTACTGGTGCCCGCATCCACAAATACAAAATCGTCATTGTTTATCATGGCTGCCGCATATCTGCCGATGGCTTTCTTTTCCTCCACCTGCATGTTTACCTTGTCTGAAACGGTGGGCTCGCTTGTGATGTACTCCCTGTCCATGGCTGTCGCACCGCCGTGCACTTTTTTCAGCTTTCCCATTTCATCCAGTGTATTTAAGTCTCTGCGGATGGTGGACTCCGATGCTCCTAATTTTTCCACCAGTTCCGTAACGCTCACGGCGTTCTTCATACGCAGCTCTTCCAAAATCGCTGCAAATCTTTCTTCTGTCAGCATGCATTGCCTCCTGTGGTCTGCTTTCTGTTCCCTGCTTTCTGCTTTCTGTTTCCTGCTTTCATTTTCCGTCATTTTCGTTCATCTTTATGGTTATATTATCATCATTTTCACTCATTGTCAATCATTTTTTGAAGCTTTTTGAATGTTTTTGACTGTTTTTGTTTTGTTATATTTGTTTTCGCTTGATTTTGCCGTTTTCTGGCTGTATAAAAAGCAATCTCCTCTAAAATATGTCATAGAAGAGATTGCTTTTGACGGTTTTTGATTGAGCATTGCCTGGGTATCGGTGGAGCGTTGTCTGGGTGCTGGTGGAGTGTTACCTAGATGTCGGTAGAGCGTTGCCTGGCTTGGTTGTTGCCTATTAAAGTTTCCTGCTGCATGTGAATGTTGTTCCTTTTGAGTGCCTTTGAAGCAAATTGGGCTTTTTTCTCATTTTGCTTCCTTACATCTTATTTTCTATAAAGCAAATTACCTTTTTCATAAAATCTGCTTCCTTATTTGCCGAAATGCTCTTTGGCAAATTCCATATCCTGCACCAGTTCCATAGTGCCCATATATTCTCCGCTTTCGTCCCGGACTGCCATATAGGTTACCAGCATGGTTCTGCCGCCCTTGTCCATCCATACCGGTACCTTGTCCAGAGTCCCCTCCCGAAACCCGCCGATAATTCTGCGGACCATGGTCTCCACCTT
>OHHH01000652.1_pt1 | contig 12005 bp, 20 predicted proteins | sample 1567951 | NCBI WGS metagenome assembly OHHH01 (sample SAMEA3879550, study PRJEB24766) | human gut metagenome | biome: human-associated habitat; feature: feces | place: USA | collected 1985/1987 | reverse complement strand
AGAATTCTTGCAGATCATCGAAGACGCATCCAGCTATATGTTTGGATATAATCATTCGATTGGATATTGTATGATTGGCTATTTGTGTGCTTATCTCCGTTATTATTATCCGTTTGAATTCATCACCGCATATTTGAACAATGCAAATAACGAGGATGATATTAAAAACGGAAGTGCGCTTGCTGAACTGTACGGAATTCAGATTGTTCCTCCGAGATTTGGTTTGTCAAAAGACAAGTATCTGTTTGATAAGAAGTCTCAGGTAATTGCTAAGGGCATTGAGTCTATTAAATACATGAACAGTGCTGTGGCGAATGAGCTGTACGAAATTTCTCAAAAGCATAAGCCAAATACTTTCATGGAGTTGTTGTGTCTAATGGCGGTGGAAAGCTCGTTGGATACAAGGCAAAGAGATATCCTTATCAAGATTGACTACTTTAGAGACTTTGGTAATATCCCAGAGCTGAGTAGAATCGTAAGTTTCTTTTCGTTCTTCAAAAATGGTACGGCAAAACGAGTCCAGAAAGATAAGCTGAGCGATGAGATGATTGAACTGGTTTCTCAGTATGGTACAGATAAAAACAAAGACGGAACATCTGGTAAGTCGTTTGTAATTACAGATATCGGTGGTTTACTTGTGGCCTGTGAGAAAGCTGTGAAATCACTTAATCTTCCCGATGTTGATTTGAAGAATAAAATTCAGACACAGCTTGAGCTTATGGGGTATATTGATCTGACAACAAAGAAACCAGAGGATCGCCGCAAGCTTCTAATTACGGATGTATTTCCTCTTGTAAGTAAAAAGGATAATAACATCTGGGGATACGCAGTTCAAACAAGATCAATCGGTAGTGGTAAAGCTGCACGACTTACTATTCGTAGCTACCGATATAAAAAGAATCCTATTAAGAGATTCGATATTATTCAGGCAAAAGAGTTAGAAAAAAACAAGAGTGGGTATTGGTATTTGCTCGATTACGAACTAATTGCCTAAACAAGAAAGGACGTAACGAACATGTGTGGTAAACACTTAGCAAAACGCAAAAAAAATCGCGCATCGATGGTTGTTGCGCTTGTAGTCTGCATTATTGTGGCTGCTATTGTAACAGAAGTAATAAGTTATTCTCAGGATGCAAAAGCATGTGAGCTTTATGATCCGTACAGTTATCCAGTAACTACATCATGCGTAATTCCGTCGAAAGAAATCGTTGCAAGCGATACGACGGAGCTTGATGTTGAGACCGAGAGCATTGATTATGTCGATGTTGAATTTGTAAATCCGGTTGTAAGTGAGCCAGAACCAGTAGCCGAACCAGAGCCGCCATATTCAGAGGAAGATCTTGATTTACTTGCGAGATTGATAACGGCAGAGATGGGAAGCGAATGGGTTCCGGATGAGGTTCAGCTATATGTCGGCAGCGTACCACTCAACAGAATGAAGAGCGATGCTTTCCCAGGTGAGACATTATATGATGTGATTTACCAAGAAGGTCAATATTCACCAACTTGGACTGGTGCTATTAACAACACGCCAGATGAACGCACGATTGAAAATGCCAAGAAGCTTCTGACAAATGGTAGCGTTTTGCCAGAAAATGTTGTGTTCCAAGCAAATTTTAAGCAAGGCGATGGCGTTTACTACGAATACTATGATGAGATTCTTGGCACAACCACTTATTTTTGCTACTTAGGAAATAGTTAAACAATCGGAGGAATGAGACTTGAAGATTGTAAAACCAAATGCTGAGCTTATGCTTGTCCCGTATAACGATGATCTTTTTGCGCTAAAGCATTTAGAGTCAGTCGGAAGAACATGCTATAAGAGCGAAAACAATATTACCGATGATTCATGTATCAATTTCGTGTTATTGAACACTATTCTTTCATCTATGAACTGAACGATATAAGTTTAGATAGTCTTGAGTTTTTAATTAAAAACTTGTCCGATGAGGGGTTCAACAGTTTTCTTCGTATTACATATGATAAACGCCCAATTGTTTCTGGAAATGTGAGAGCGTGGAGAGAGCTTTTGAAATGGGCAACAGAGTTAGGATATTGCATTCCAGGATATATGAAGTCATTTGTGTATGCTTATCCTTTGTTTTTTCCAGAATATCAAAACGCATTGTTCTCAACAGAGGTAGATGAGGATTATGTGTTTACACCGTTGAGTGTAGCAAACTTGCATGGCGATGTTGAATTGCTGACGCATGTTGATATCACAGCTCGTCTTACAAACGACCGTGGTGTGTCTCATGAGGAAGTCCGCCATCGCCCAGCGAGTTTTGCGCAAGAAAGTACGCGATACTGCAATTACTCTAAGGACAAATTTGATGGTGCAATTTCCTATATTGATCTTCTGGGTGGCATGGAACTCGATAGCAAGACCAAAAGTATGTCTGCTAATGAAAAGTCCGCAATTTATGATGAGTGGGTGTTGGCCTGTGAGGATGCAGAGCGTCACTATTTCAGAATGCTTGAACTTGGAGCAACACCGCAAATCGCTCGTTCCGTGCTAAATAACTCTACGAAAACAGAAATTTGCATTACGATGAACCTTGCCGAATGGAAACACTTCTTCGCCTTGCGACTCTCGCCGGCAGCGCATCCGCAAATGCGTGAGGTGGCATCCATGCTGCTTGATCGGTTTGATGCAGAGCTTCCTCACTATCACAAGTATGTGGGGGTGCGCGAATGAAAGTGATTTGTATTTCTGGTAAAGCGCAGCACGGAAAAGATACATCTGCAAATTTACTTCGTGAGGAATTAGTTAATCAATGCCAAAGCGTACTTGTAACGCACTATGCCGATTTGCTGAAGTATATCTGCCGTAACTTCTTTGATTGGGACGGAAAGAAAGATGATGCTGGTCGCAAGCTTTTACAGTATGTGGGGACAGATGTGGTTCGTCAGAAGCGTCCGGATTTCTGGGTGAGCTTCCTTGTCAATGTACTCGATTTGTTCCCAGACGAATGGGACTATATCTTAATTCCAGATTGTCGTTTTCCAAACGAAATTGAAGCTATGAAAAGCGCCGGCTTTGATGTAACACACCTACGAATTGTGCGACCAAATTTTGATAGTCCGCTTACTGCAGAGCAACAGCAGCATCCGTCAGAAACGGCACTTGATAGTTACCATGCAGATTATGTGATTTGCAATGACGGGACAATTTCAGATCTAAAACACAAATTATCAAATTGGCTTGGAGGTGAACAACATTAAGCGTTTGACAATTCTTATTGATATGGACGATGTGTTAGAAAACCTTGTTGAATGTTGGATTGCTGAGCTGAACCGAAAGCACGGAACAACTGTTCAGCCAGAAGATATTACAAACTGGCTGATTGGTGAATTTTTCCCATCTCTTACAAAGGAAGAGCTGTTTGCGCCTTTGAACGATCCTGCATTCTGGGGAAATCTTTCTCCTATGCCATTTGCGCAGGATGTTGTTTGCCGGTTGATTGACGATGGGCATTTGGTTCGGGTTGTAACTTCGTCTTACTACAATACTGTCCCGCCAAAGATGACATGGCTATTTAAGCATTATCCATACCTATGTTGGAAAGATGTCATTATTGCGCATGATAAGAAACTTATTAACGGCGATGTCTTGATTGATGACGGCGTACACAATCTTGAAAACGCAAAATACAAAAAGCTTCTTTTTGACCAGCCGCACAACAGAAGCTATAACGCAGAAGAAAATGGCATGATTCGTGTCCACGATTGGAACGAGATTTACCGTGCTATTTGTGAGATCGCAGGAGGCGAAGAATGATTACAGAAATTCGGAAAAGAGACGGTCGTGTTGAACCGTTTGATGCAAGTAAAATTGCCAATGCAATTACAAAAGCGATGGTATCTGTTGATGAAGTTGATGGCGATGTAGCTTTGCGTGTTACAAGCAAAATCTCAAATTCTAACCTCTCTGGTGTTGTGGATGTTGAGCAGATTCAGGACATGGTTGAAGACGGCTTGATGGGAAGTCGCTGCAAGAAAACCGCGAAAGCTTACATCAAGTATCGTGAGAAGCGCAATCAGGAGCGACAGAAGAACAACGAACTGAATAAGCAGATTGAAGATATTCTCTTATGCAACAATGTCCAAAACCAGAATGCAAATGTTGATGAGCATTCGTTCGGTGGCAGAAAGTTTGAGAGCGCAAATGTACTCCACAAGAATATTGCAATGAATGTGTTTGTACGACCTGAGGTTGCACAGGCTCATAGAGAGTCAAGAATCTATCTGCACGATCTGTCAGAGTATGATATCGGAGACCATAACTGCCTATTTGCAGATCTTGGGCGGCTGCTTCATAACGGGTTTGCAACAAGAAACGGCGATGTTCGTCCAGCGAACAGCTTTTCTACGGCTTGCCAGCTTATCGCCGTTATTTTTCAGATTCAGAGTCAGGTTCAGTTTGGCGGAGTTGCATCTTGCCATATCGACTATGACCTTGCCCCGTTTGTAAAAAAGAGTTTTGTCAAAAAGTATGTCATGGCTCTTGTAAAAACAAGCGAAGAATTTGTAGAAACTGACTTCTCTATTATGACAGATGAAGAGCTTGACGATTTTATTAAGAAGATTAAGCCTGTAATTTTAGAGCGTGTCGGTTTGTCTGAAAGCGATATTTACATCGACAACAAAGCGCACCTTGATCCTATTATGTATAATCAAGCGTATTTTGACTTGATGTGTGAGGGCAAGCAGTCTGCGCAAAGTCTGTATCACAATCTGAACACGCTGGAAAGCCGCGCTGGATCTCAGATTCCGTTTACATCCATCAATTTTGGCACGGACACATCGACGGAGGGCAAGCTTGTTTCAAAGTGGCTTATGGCTGCAAGTCTTGATGGTATTGGAAAATATCATCTCACGCCAATCTTCCCAATCAGCATCTTCAAATATAAGAACGGCGTAAATGCTCACAATGGCGATCCGAACTATGATATCAAAAAGCTTGCTATTAAGTCACTGAGCAGAAGAATTTATCCCAATATTGTCAACTGCAATTTCTCTGGGAACATCGAAGAGCCTGGCAATCCAGATACGGAGATGGCAACGATGGGCTGCAGAACGATGATGGGATACGACAGAAATGGACTTGGATATTCTAAGCTTGGGCGCGGAAATGTTTGTCCGACTACAATCAATCTTCCGAAGCTTGGTATCAAACACGGTATTTGTCTTGGTGAGCGTGATGCCGCTGATTTAGACGGATTCTGGGAAGAGCTTGATGAGGTGCTGCATCTTACAGAAATGTCTCTTGTAGACCGATTCTATCATGTGTGCAAACAGTCTGTTGCCTCTGCGAAGTTTATGTACGGCAATGGAACGATTGCAGATTATGATAAGGCTTCTTATAAAGGCATTTATGAAGCAATGAAGCATGGAACTCTCGCCGTTGGCTATATCGGTATTGCAGAGATGTGTCAGGCGCTTTTTGGAAAAGACCATTCCGAAGATGATGAGGTCTGGAAGTTTGCATTGAGTGTTGTGAAGCACATTTATGATTTTTGCGTAGAGGCAAGCGATAAGCATGGGTTAAATTTCTCGTGTTATGCTACGCCGGCAGAAAATCTGTGCCGTACTTATGCAACTGCTTTGAAAAAAGAGTTTGGTGTAATTCCGAAAGTGACAGATCGTGAGTATATCACCAATTCTCACCATGTTCCTGTTTGGCAAAAGGTATCTATTTACAGAAAGCTTGAATTGGAAGCTCCGTTCTGCAAGTATCCAACTGGCGGCTGCATTACCTATATCGAACTGGAAAGTTCGATTATGAAGAACGAGAAAGCTGTTGAGGATATCATTGACTACGCTATGTCGCTTGACATTCCGTATCTTGCATTCAATTTCCCGATTGACTCATGCCTAAAGTGTGGGTATCAGGGCGAGATCGGATATAACTGTCCTAAGTGTGGCAATACGGAAATTCAGCGTCTTCGTCGAGTTACCGGATATCTTACAACGGATTACCGTAATTTCAATGCTGGAAAGATCAAAGAATGCCTTGATCGAGTTAAGCACAGCAACTATACAGACTTCAATCAAATGAAGGATGATGCTGAGTGAATGTGTCTGGCATTAACTTTGAATCCATAGCGGATGGTGATGGTGTTCGGGTTGTGGTGTATGTCAGCGGTTGTTTGCACAACTGCAAGGGATGCCACAATCCAACGTCCCACTCTTTCACGGCTGGTAGACCTTTCACAGAAGAGCTACAGCGTGAGGTTATAGAGTACATCAAGAAAACGCCTTTTATTTCCGGATTAACATTAAGCGGCGGAGATCCTATGTATTCTGCAAGTGAGCTTGTGCCGTTTGTGACAGCTTTGAAAGAAGATATAAAATATATCTCCGTGTGGATTTACTCAGGATTTAGTTACGAAAAAATACTGGAAGACAGTGAAATGCTAAGTCTTTTATCATTGTGCGATGTGCTTGTTGATGGAGAGTTCATCCTTGAGCAGAGAGATATGACGCTTTGCTATAAAGGAAGCTCAAACCAACGAATCATTGACATTCCCAAATCGCTCTCGTCTGGAGAGATTATTCTATGGAAAAGCGAGGTAGTCGCAGTTGAACAGAATTGCAAAGTTTGAAAAGGTAAGCAAGCAGCAGTTCGCAGAAGCTATGCTTAATACCTTTGGAAATATTTTTACAGCAAACATTGATGATGTGTCACTCCCCGTTCGTGCAACCTCTGGATCAGCAGGATATGATTTTGTCAGTCCGATTTCATTTGAACTTGCCGCTGGCGAGTCAATCAAAGTCCCAACTGGCATCCGTGTTAATATCCGAGAGGGCTGGTGGCTTGCTATTGTTCCTCGTAGCAGTCTTGGTTTTAAGTATCGAATGCAGCTTGATAATACTGTTGGTGTAGTCGATAGCGATTATTACCACTCAGATAACGAGGGACACATTTTCGTGAAAATTACAAATGACAGCCGTGATGGAAAGTCGCTTGTAGTAAATGCGGGTGATAAATTCGCGCAGGCAATTTTTCTCCCTTATGGCATTACATATGATGATGCAGCAAGCGGAATCAGAAATGGTGGTTTTGGATCTACGAATACGCCCCATGTAATTGAGTTTGGACAGGCAGAAAAGGTCGGCTAAATAGCGTGGAGTTGGACAGAGTTTACAATGTGGACTGTCTGATCGGCATGAGGGAGATTGCAGATGAATCTATTGATATGATCTTTTGCGATCTCCCTTATGGAGTAACTAAAAACAAGTGGGATTCTGTTATTCCGCCAGAATTGCTCTGGGAGCAGTACAAAAGAATCATTAAACCCAATGGTGCAATTCTTTTGTTCGGTCAAGATAAGTTCACGGCTAAGATGATGTTGTCAAATGAGAAATTACATCGTTACAACATCATTTGGCGTAAGGTTTTGAAAAGCGGATTTCTGAATGCAAATAGAATGCCGCTACGAGAACATGAAGATATCATGGTCTTTTATAAATCACAGCCAGTCTATAATCCGCAAATGGTGAAAGGTCAAAAGAATCATAGTAAGGGCAAAGCAAAGGGCGAAAATGCGGAAGATATTCTGAATAATCGTGTGTACGGTGCGTATAAGGTTGTAGAAACGACCGGAGACATGAAACATCCGTCTTCGATTTGGGAATTTCCAAAGCCTCATCCATCTGTTGCAATCAGTTCAACCGAAAAGCCTGTTGAGCTATGTAGGTATGCAATTCGTACCTTTACAAATCCTGGCGCAGTCGTTCTTGATAATTGCTGTGGCTGTGGCTCAATCCTGATTGCTGCAAAACTGGAAGGACGTCACTATATAGGTATGGATAATGGCGTTTGCGATAATAAAAAGAGTAAGTATTTTGGAATGCCTTGGGCTGATGTTGCAACACAGCGCTTGGCGGAAGTTGCGTGAGGTGCGATATGTACTATTGTGTTGGAAGATGCGGTTCTGAAATTCTTGTAGAGCATGGTCGTAATGGAGAGTGCGTAGCAACGTGTGGTTACTGCCGCTGTATGCAGGGCGATGAATGTTTTGAGCCAACGGAGCTTTGCGACGGATGTTCAATGTGCGAAAGAGAGGATCGCTATGCCTAATGAGGATTTGAACTTAGTTCCAGCAATCCGTGCGATTGAAGGGCAAATCAGTGAACTGAAAAATGAATATGTGAAAAAGATTACACCGTACAAAGAAAGCTTGGCGAAGCTCAAGGAGATTAACACGGCTTGCGAATCATGCTATGGAACAGGAAAAGTGTTTATGCGTTCATGCGCAGAAGACGAAGGAGACTACTATACATGCCCAGACTGTAAGGGATCTGGCAAATGTGTAAGTCATGTTTAAGCTTATAATTGCTGGCGGGCGTGATTTCAACAATTATGACGGTATGTCAAAATGTCTTGATCGTCTTCTGAAAAACATTAACGACAATATTGAAATTGTTTGTGGCATGGCTCGCGGCGCAGATCGACTTGGAGAACGCTATGCAAAAGAGCATGGCTATAAAGTAATTTATATGCCTGCTGATTGGGATTTGTATGGAAAATCTGCTGGCTTCAAACGAAATGTGCAAATGGCTAAGTATGCAGATGCGCTTGTTGCTTTCTGGGACGGAGTATCGTCCGGTACGAAACATATGATAGAAACCGCGCAAAAGATGGGACTTGATGTGCGCGTAAAAAAGTACCTAATGGTAAAGAGGAATTCCACATGAATGAACTTAAAAAGTATGAAGAACTGAAAAACAAGTTGCATGATGCGGTAAATGAACTATGTGTGTTATGCGGGAAATATCAGTTTGAGCATGTCGGTATGTGTGATGGGTGTAGATGGAAGCAAGAAAAACGAACATGGACGAAAGAGTAAATAATGGTATCTGCCCATTCGTCCGCTCTGGCGAATGCGATGTTCCTCCGTGTAATTCGTGCTTTTTATATCATATGAGTTGTCATGAAGATAAAAAGGAGCAGCAAGGAAATTGAAACGACCAGAAATCACAAAGCAATTATCAGAGCTGTTAGAAAAACACATTGATCCGCATAACGATCCACGTGTGTATTGGGCAAAAGAAGTGACATTTGATTATGCCACAAGCAATACCGTGAGAGTTGACTACATGCTTTTTAAGCCAGTAAACAACTCCGTTTCTGGTATTGAAAAGGGAGATTTTTCTTGTTATGAGATTAAGTCCTCTGTCGATGATTTTCACTCGAAAAATGGACACAACTTTATTGGCGATAAAAACTACTATGTCATGCCAGAGAGTGTGTTTGAAAGTGTGAAAAATGAAATTCCTTATTTTGTTGGTGTCCTATGTCCGCGTCAGGTATTTAACGACAGCTCTGTATATCAACTTACCGTTGTAAAAAACGCAAAGAAACACGACCGTACAAAATCAGTCTCAGAAATGCTGTTAATGATGTGGCGCTCATCCAGACGCGAAATTGTTAAAGCAAGACGTATTAAAAAAAGTGGAGGAAGTAATGGAAACTAATGTTTTAATTAAGAATCTCCGTGAAGCTGCAAGCAAATGGGATAGAGACAACCCAAATCCACCGACATTCTCAACGGTTTATTCTGCTGCTTTGCGTGACGCTGCAAGCAGATTAGAAGAGTATGAGAGGATTATTGCGGAGACACAGAAGCCAAACAATGTACTTAGTATTGAAGACCTTCAGCACATGAATGGACAACCGGTGTGGATTGAAGATATCCATGAATGGGCTATCGTTTCTGTTGATGAATGCGGATATTATGAAGGCATTCCATTTGCACGGGGACACTGCTTTAACTGGAATCTTAAAGACCGCGACCTGAAATGCTACAGGAAACCGTCGGCCAGTACCACACAGGAGGATAACTAATGGAGCGGCTGACTAATAAACGCGAGGCAGATGCTCAGCGTAAGGATTACGAAAACCGCATCAAGAACGGCTATCCGCGTAATATTCCGGAAGAGCGTTTTCTTCGCCTCGCTGCATACGAAGATACAAAGATGTCACCAGAACTCGTCGAAAAGGTTGCCAAGTTTGCAATGTGGGTAAATGAAAATGGGATTGATCGGCTGCGGCATCTTGCAGAAGCAGACGAAGAAAATCGCATCATTATTTTGCCATCAAAAGAGTCTCGAAAGAAATTACAAGAAGCATTCAACATCGTTGTAAAATATGGTTTTTGCAGTGATTGTGTACAGAAATACGATGGAACACTTTGCCACCAGTGCGATTGTTTTCAGAATGGTGTTGATGTGATTAGGCAAACTTTATTTGGCAATGTGTTAGAGGTGTGCGAGGATGGCTAATAATTATATAGCGCGTGATTCCCTCTTAGAAAAGCTTCAGACAACAAGCATAGTCACAGATGATTTGTACGGCATGGGGATTATGAGTGGTATGGATGCTGCGAGAAAAATTGTAGCCGAACAGCCAGTCATAGACGCAGAGCTGGTTGTAAGATGTCAGCATTGTAAACACCATGACGAGGGTGAAAATTACATTTATTGTTGGCTGTTAAAAACGAAATGCCCGAATGATGCAGAGTTCTTCTGTGCTTATGGCGAAAAAGAAAGTGGTAACTAATATGGCAATGAAAATTGGATATATTCAAGAGATTGACCTTCAGCTTAATCCTCAGTACAAAGAGCGATTCCGATTCAAAGAAGCGTCATTTACTCGCAGAATTTCAAGTCGCGGAGATCGTGTGTATTCCAAAATGCTTGCATATCCGGTTGACTATGAAGAAATCGTAGACAATGCAAACATCATGAAGAAAAATAGCAAGGTGGTTTTAGTACGAGAGCCATTTCTACTTGATGACGAGCTACGCAAAAAAGTTACAGAGTGGGTTGAGTGGGCAAATGCAGCAGATCCACATGAATACGATCCATTCGCATAAGAGAGGTTTGTACAATGGATAACAAAAAGCGCACACAAACTAACAGCACAAACGAACCTGTTCATTGCAAGGATTGCCAGCACCTTATGTTTTCCGATTGTTATGGAGAATGTACAAAATGCCATTTAGGAATTGTGCGTCCAGATGATTCTTGCGAATTTGGCGAAAGGAGAGCCACAACACATGTCTGAAACCAGAAAGCTGTATATCGCAGACTGGCATTATGCACATGCAAACATTCTTGCGTTTGATAATCGCCCGTTTAAGACAGTAGAAGAAATGAATGAAGAGCTTGTTAAGCGTTGGAATGCTACAGTCAATCCTGGTGATACGGTTTATGTGCTTGGTGATATGTTTTGGTGTATTTCCTCTCAGGCCGTACCAATTCTGCAAGCCTTGAACGGACAGAAATTTCTTATCAAAGGAAATCATGATAGATCTAATGATGGTAAGTTCGTAAAAGAGTTTGCGAAAATTACAGAGTACCTTGAAGTAAATGATAATTTTAGAAACATCGTACTTTGCCATTATCCCATTCCGTGTTTCAAAAATCATTATTACGGCTGGTATCATCTGTATGGGCATGTACATAATTCGTTTGAGTATCAGATGATGGAGCATGACAAATATCTGATGCAGGAGCTATACGGAAAGCAGTGCCAAATGTTCAATGTGGGTGCAATGATGCCGTATATGGACTATACTCCACGGACTCTTGATGAAATTCTAAAAGGAGCAAGTTAAACAATATGGAGAGATTCTATGTAATAAAGCCTGAATGTGGGTTTTACAAGCAGGTGTTCGATTATTTAGAAAACGCGCAGATCGTAAACAAGCTGTTCAATCAGTTCTCTCATGATATGGAGATCGAATCCAATCTCTATTATGCCAGTAATGATACGGTGTCAATTGTACCGACAGCAAAGGACAAGGAGAAATTTGCAAATCAATTCAAAAAATATGCTGACGGCGCGACAGGTCTGATGTTCTTCAAACAGAATAGTAGGGTTTATAAGGAATGGATCGCTTTATTGAAAAAGAATAATCTGAAAGTAAAGTCCCGTCCGCAGCCAGGATTCTATTTTGGGATTTGGGGCAAAGGAAGTTCTCGTTTATTTGAAC
>OHHH01000650.1_pt1 | contig 12055 bp, 9 predicted proteins | sample 1567951 | NCBI WGS metagenome assembly OHHH01 (sample SAMEA3879550, study PRJEB24766) | human gut metagenome | biome: human-associated habitat; feature: feces | place: USA | collected 1985/1987 | reverse complement strand
TCACCCAGAACGCCGTCCGGGTGCTGCCGCTGATCTCCACCACCGCCATCGTGCTCATCATCTGCGCTGTTGTGTCCGCAAACTCCGCCAAGATCATGACCAGCGGCCTGCTGATCCTTGCCGTGGTCATCCTGCACAACCTGCTGGGCTACCTCACCGGCTTTGGCGTGGGTAAGCTGCTGAAGCTGGATTCCACCAAGTGCCGTGCAATTTCCATCGAGGTCGGAATGCAGAACTCCGGTCTGGCCACCTCTCTGGCTGCCGCCCACTTTGCACAGTATCCGCTGGCAACCATCCCCGGCGCTGTGTTCTCTGTGTGGCATAACATTTCCGGTGCCGTCCTCGCCAACTTCTTTGCCCGCACCGCCGAGAAGAAGGACTGAGTTACTGTCGGCAGAAAGAACTGGCTGTTCAGTGAGCTCATTCAGGAAAACTTTGTATGACAAAATGAGGCACCCGATTCCGAATCGGGTGCCTCTTGTCTTTCTGGGGACGTGCTTTCACTGGGCGGTTACGATTATCCTTCTACTTTGACCGTAGCACGATCGCTCTTTGCGTTTCCATCCGCATCCAGCGTGATATGCACAAAATGTTCCGGCTTATCATAATCCCTTGTCTCGCCGTCATCGGTATAGTATTCATAGGATGCACCATCGGGAGCATAGGCAAGCAGGCGCAGATCTGCAAAGTCCACATCGGCAACGCTCTGGATCTTTTTGCCGTCCTTGGCAAGGGGCAGAAGGTGTCCCTTGCGCATAAAGAACACCACTTCATCCAGCTCCACCGGAATGTAATGATGGCCTGCTGGCAGCACGCTGGTTTCGATGCGGTTGCTTTCGCTGCACTTTACCCGCACCTGCAGCATCTCCTCCGGCAGATAAACATACCGACCTCGGGCATTTTGCTCATATACCGGGGCGATCAACAGGCTTTCACCGATCATCACCTCATCCTCTACCCGGCGGGCAAAGTCGTCCTCCGGGAAGGCGAACGCCAACGGCATACAGTACATGTCGTCGTGCAGAGCAGCCTTCATGTACTCGCTGTAAATGTAGGGCAGCAGCAGGTAGCGCAGCTGTAAAATACCGGCAAAGGCAGCCTTGTTCTTAAAGCGGTAGGGTTCCTGCCGGCGGGTGTCCTTGGCAGAGTGGTTCCGCAGTAGCGGAGAGAAGATACCCATGCCGTACCAGCGCAGCACCAGATCCTCCGTGGTATTGCTGCCAAAGCCGCCAATGTCGGGGCCTTCGTACAGGAAGCCGCACATATTCAGGGAGGGCATCATGTGCAGCGCAAGCAGAATGTGGCTCCACCAAGAATGGTTGTCGCCAGTCCAGATGCCGCCATACCGGTGCATCCCGATGCAGGCAGAACGGGAGTACATCAAAATGCGCTTGTCCGGCTCCAGCCGCTCAAAAGCCTCGCCTGCAGCACGGGTCATGTTATAACCAAAAAGATTATGTACCTTGTCGTGCCGCATACGCCCCTGTTTGGTGTTGTGGTAGAACAGCTTATAATCGTTTTCGTTGTTGGAAAGCTCTGCCACCATGCCGGTAAAAGCACCAAAGCTGGAAATATCCAGGTTTTGCTTGCTGTATTTCTCAATTTGAGCAAAGGTCTTTTTCAGTCTTTCCTCTGCGTAGAAGATAGCAGGCTCGTTCATATCATTCCAGAAGCCCTCGATCCCCTGATCCAGCAGAACTTTATATTGACTGCCAAACCAGGCACGGGCTTCCGGGTTGAGCATATCGGGGAAGTGTACCCGTCCCGGCCACACACCGGCTACAAAGGGAGTGCCATCCTGATTCGTACAGAAGTAGCCGTTTTTCACGCCCTCCTCGTACACATCATATCCCTCTTCGACCTTGACTCCTGCATCGATGATGGGGACAAGATGGATGCCCTGCGCTTTCATCTCGGCGGCAAAGTCTGCAAAATGCGGGAAGCGCTGCGCATCCACCGTAAAGTCCTTGTAACGCTCCATGTAATCAATATCCAGAACCACAGCGTCCAGCGGCATATGATTGGCACGGTAATTTGCCACCACCTCGCGGACCTCGTCCTCGTTCATGTAGCTCCAGCGGCTCTGGGCGTTGCCAAAAGCCCATTTGGGCGGAATATAACTGCGCCCCACCAACTGGCGGAACTGGTGCACAATATCGGTCAGGCTCTCGCCCTCAATGATGTAGAGATCGTAATTTTCCTCGGCCACCGTGATGCGTAAGGTATCCAGGTCGGTGTAGCCGCAGTCAAAGGTGACCTTGCCCGGGTAGTCGATAAAAACGCCAAATGTATCCTTGCCGGACACGATCATAAAATTATAAGCACCGTACAGCGAGGATTTGCCCTCGGTATGGTTGCCGTCATCGGAGCATTTGCTTTCGTACACCCACCCGCGCTTGTTGATACCACGGACGTTTTCGCCAAGACCATACAGGACATCCTGCGGTTCCATGGCATAGGAGAAACCATTCGGCTCCTTGGTCAGATAGGGTATCGTTTCCATCATGGGCAAAAAAGAACCCACTACACTTTCGGTATCAAACGGTTGACCGTATCGCTTTTTGTAGATCATAGCAAAATACCTCTCCTTTGTTTTTTGAATCGTCACAGTGTAAAACGTACCAACGTATTTTTGATGGACAATCTTGAAACGTGATGTTCCTGTTTGCCCAGATAGAGCTTTATGTCAGCCAGTATCACGCGCCTTACTGCAATGCACAGATCACAGCCACTGTTTCAGCACATCGTTCAGCTTATTCAAATCAAGCGGTTTGGCGATATGCTCGTTCATGCCGGTGTTCTTTGCCAGCTGCACGTCCTCGGCAAAGGCATTTGCCGTCATGGCAATGATGGGCACTTTGCCCCGGCTGCCGGTAAGCGCACGGATCGCAGCAGTGGCTTCGTAACCATTCATGATGGGCATCTGGATGTCCATCAAAATGAGATCATACCACTTTTCCGGTGCTTCCATCACCTTTTCGACTGCAATTTTTCCGTTTTCGGCAATGTCAATGGTCACGCCCGTCATGCCTATGATCTCGGTTGCGATCTCACGGTTCAGCTCGTTATCTTCCACAAGAAGGATCCGCTTACCCGCATAGTTTTCCTTCGCAAAGTCTTCCAGATAGTTCCGGGCGTTTTCCTCCTTCTTCTCGGATTTAAACTGCCGCAGAGTTGCCGTCAGACGGGAACGGAACAGCGGTTTTGCCATAAACGCATTCACGCCCGCTGCTCTGGCTTCTTCTTCGATCTCGCTGAAATCAAAGGAAGTCAGGATGATGATCGTGACATCTTCTCCTACCCGTTCCCGGATTTTTCTGGCCGTTGCGATGCCGTCCATCTCCGGCATCTTCCAGTCCAGGATCACCGCAAAATAGTCACTGTTGGTCTCATGACGCGCATAGCAGCGCTCCACAGCTTCCTTACCGGTCAGGACCCATTCGCCCGCTATGCCGATCTCCTGAAGGGTCGCAACGGTGCTTTCGCAGCAGGTCTTGTCATCGTCCACGACCAGTACCGGCAGATCGAGCAGTTCTTTTTCCTGTTCCTTCTCGTTCTCCTGAAGCTTCAGATAGACCGTGACCGTGATCTTCGTTCCCTTGTTGGGAGCGCTTTCGACCTGAATGTCACCATTCATCAGATTGACGATGTTTCTTGCAATGGCCATACCAAGACCGGTGCCCTGCACCTTGGTCGTCCGGTGATCGTCTGCCCGGCTGAACGGCTCGAACATGATCTTCTGGAATTCCGGCGTCATACCGATGCCGTTGTCCTCGATGGAAAACTCGTAGCAGCCAAGCTCCGAGAAGCCGTTCGGTTTTTCCTTGATCGTAAGGGTGATGTTTCCTCCATCCGGGGTGTACTTGACGGCGTTGCTCATCAGGTTCACAAAGACCTGCTGGATGCGCAGGCTGTCGCCGCAGACAGCTTCGTGCTCGATGTGCTCAATGTGGACTTCGAGCTGATGGTGGTGCTCGTCGATTGCCGGTTTTGTGAGGGTGAGCAGGTTATCGACCAGCTCCGGCAGTCTGAAATCCTCCTCGGCAAGGCTTATTCGCCCGCTCTCGATTCTGGCCATATCCAGCACTTCATTGATCAGTCCCAACAGATGACGGCTCGACTTTGTGATCTTGCCAAGGCACTCGACCACCCTGTCCTGACTCTCGATATTCGCACCCGCAATGGCGGTCAAGCCAACGATTGCATTCATCGGTGTACGGATATCATGGGACATATTGGAGAGAAATTCTGTCTTGGCGCGGCTTGCGTTTTCCGCCGCCCGGTACGCTTCCTTCAGTGCCTTATGGGATTCGATCTCGGCCTTTTTCTCCTGTGACACATCCATAGATGCCAACAGTGCTTTGACCAGCTTTGTGCCATCCCACTCCAGCGGAATGAAGGAAGCGATCTTATAGGTGTTTTCGTCTATGGAGCAGTATTCAAATTTGTAGATGTCGTTCTCGCCCTGCAGATTCTTTCGGATATTTTCCGGCGAGATCAAAGCAGCCAATGCGTCCAGCGGCTCCAGTGTCTTATACTTTGCAACCACCTGCTCCACAAAATCATGGTAGGTTCCCGTCGGCGCGTATATCATTTCACCTCGCAGATTATAGAACCGATACCGGTCATTCTCCAGATCACAGACGACAAAGCGGTCCAGCAGACGCACCATACTCTTGATCAAAAGGTCCATGGATGCGTTATCTGAGGCCATCTGCATCCGCCGTGCCATCTCTGTTTTGGACTCTGTGATGTCCCGCAGAAAAATCATCGCATATTCGGAATCTTCGATCTCACCGCGCATGACCACGTTGCTGACCCATCGTTCCTCCCCATTCAGAACGATGCGGCAATCCTGACGCAGCTCCGTCTCCAGCCCCTTTAATTTTTCCGTGATGTAAGCGCGATTATAGAAATTCGTTACAGACTTTTTGTCCTCTTCAACCACATAGTTATCCACAAAGAATCTGACCAGTCCATCCCATGTGTGGTTCTGCTCAAAGGCCGTCATCAAAGAGGGCTCCACTTTGAAAGTATCAAAGGTGTTCTTTTCCAGATTTACATAGTATTCGCAGAGGTTTGCGCTGGTAAATGCACGGTGAAATGCCGCTGCCCGCTGCGCCTGCATCCGGCTTCTTTTTTCCGCGTCAATGTTGCTGATGATTCCGGCAATTCGATTGGCCGAGCCATCCAGACGGCGTATCACCTCCGCCGATGCCCGGAACCACTGGTATTGGCCATCCTGCATTTTCAGTCGGTACTCTACGCTGAACTTCGTGGCGTTGCTTTTGTCCGCGATCGTTTCCAAAAGCAGCTGCATTACCCGGTCATGATCCTCCGGGTGCAGAAGGTTCGACCAAGAATCCAGTTTGTTCGGAAAATCCAGAATGTCATGATAACCAAGGATCTGCCGAAACGCATGGCTCCAGTTCACATGAACGATCTCACCGTTTTCATTACACTCAAAATACCATAGTGCAGAATGGATGGATTCATTGACCAGCGCAAGGTTCTCATACGCCCAGTTCATCTGTACTGACATGATCCAGATCGGTGTTCCATCCGTATCGACTACATCTTCTTTATAGAGACGCACATAGACGGGAGAGCCATCTGCTGTAAGGATCCGGCCTTCTCCTTCGCCCTTGATCTGACGAAAGTGCGCATTGTCGAGGAATGTGGCATCTTTCTTATAGAAAAGATTCTTCAGCGAACCCTTTGTCTGCTCCATCAGGGACTCATAGCTGTGGTTCAGATTATGCAGCAACAGATCACTGACCGACAGGATCGACAATTCGGCATCATAGTACCCGGCAATGGTTCCGACACCGCCATTATGATAGATCGTCTCCTGCATGGCCTGAAATGCATTTTTCCCCAGCCTTACCGTATCAGAAGTGTAGATTTTATCTGTAAGTCTTCTATCGAATTTCATTTTCATCCTCGTAGGGTTTTGACCCCGCCGCACACTTCAATTCTGGTATGTCTTTTGTGGTCAACTGATATATTAGTTCGCGCTCAAACTTGTACAACATGACTAGTATAGTATACTTTCGCAACATTTCGTTTTCAAGTGCTAATTGGCATTGGCTGTGTAAAAAAGAGAGGCCAATCTGCGTGAAAATTTACGCAAGTTGATCCCTGTAAGCAAATCAGGTCGCTCAACCGCTGCACTGCCAACGCCGAAAAGAAAAATCCCGGAACTTTCTGGTGCCATCCAGTGCCGTGGAGTTGAAAATCACATGGTTGTGAATGTGCTGCCGGTCCGCCACTACAAAGGCGTGCTCGCCCTTGGTAAAGCGCATGGCAAGTTCATAGCCCACCTTTTTTGACCGTTTACATCCTTGACACCTCCGTTCTGTTTGTGATGAATATATATAACTATCGTTATTTTTCTTTGCCAAGATGGCTTGTCATGCTACAATAGCCGCATCTACGGCCACCAGACAACAGGAGGAGTATCTCATGGCCAAAACTGCCGACACCATTGCAATTTATTCCCGCAAGTCCCGCTACACCGGCAAGGGCGAGAGCATCGGAAATCAGATCGACCTCTGCCGCGAATACATCCGCACCCACTGCGGAGATGCCGCTGCGGAACATGCCGTTGTCTTTGAGGACGAGGGTTTTTCCGGCGGCAACCTGAACCGCCCGGACTTTAAAAAGATGATGACCGCCGCCAAAGAGCGGAAGATCCGTGCCATCGTGGTCTATCGTCTGGACCGCATCAGCCGCAACATCAGCGATTTTTCCAGCCTGATTGAAGAGCTTGGACGGCTTGGCATCGACTTTGTGTCCATCCGGGAAAGCTTTGATACCTCCAGCCCCATGGGACGTGCCATGATGTACATCGCATCGGTGTTCAGTCAGTTGGAACGTGAGACCATCGCAGAGCGTATCCGGGACAACATGCACGAGCTGGCAAAGACCGGGCGCTGGCTGGGCGGCACCACCCCCACGGGATACGCCTCCGAGAGCGTCAAGAGCATCACGGTGGACGGCAAGACCAAAAAGGCCTGCAAGCTCAAGCTGCTACCGGACGAAGCAGAGATCATCTACAAAATTTTCGACCTCTACGAGCAGTACGATTCTCTGACCATGACCGAGACCGAGCTGCTGCGGCAGGGCATCAAAACAAAAACCGGGCGTTCTTTCACCCGGTTTTCCATCAAGTCTATTTTGCAGAATCCTGTCTACCTGATTGCAGACAAGGACGCCTATCAGTATTTTGTGGACAACGAGGCAGAGCTGTTCTCCCCGGAGTCCGATTTTGACGGCATTCCCGCCCAAAGTCAGGAAAAAGGGCAAGCCATCCTTCATAAATTAAAGTAACAGTTTATGATGCTTCGGGGAGGAACTCGGCATGTTTTTATCTCTTTTACAATTTTTCGCCACAAAATTTCTGTTTCTGGCGCTTCATCTGGAAGCGGGCAGTTTCCCCCGCCCGCTGAGCCCGCAGGAAGAGATCCGGACCTTTGCCGCCCTGCGGACTGGTGATTCGTCCGCCCGGGAAAAGCTCATCCGCCACAATCTGCGCTTAGTGGCGCACATCGCAAAGAAATACTATGCTCTCCCCTCTGAGCAGGACGATTTGATTTCCATCGGCACCATTGGCCTGATGAAAGCCGTGGACACCTTCGACTCCACCCGCCGGGCGCGCTTCTCCACTTATGCCAGCCGGTGCATCGAAAACGAGCTCCGGATGCACTTCCGGCGGGAGCGGAAGAACGCCCCCACCCTCTCGCTTCAGGAGACTCTTGATGCCGGAAAGGAAGACTCTGCCCTCACCCTCGCCGATGTGCTGCAGGACGGCTTCTGCATGGAGGACAGCTGCGAAAAACAGGACGATGCCCAGCGCCTGCGCCGCCTCATCGAGGGGTTGCCTGCCCGGGAGCGGAAACTCATATTATTAAGGTACGGTCTGGCGGGCCAGCCGCCGCTGACCCAGCTGGAAACGGCAAAGCTGCTCCAAATAAGCCGGAGTTACGTTTCCCGGCTTGAAACACACGCACTGGAGCTTTTGCGGGCCGGATGGGAGCAGCCTTAGCTTCCTCTTGCATTCCTCACCGAACTGTGGTACAATAACTAAGGCACACAAATCGTGTGCCTTGTCGGACAGCGCCTGCTGCGTGGTTCGGCATACGGATGCGGGTCCTGTACGATGGAGCCGCAGTGAACCAGGTCAGGTGGGGAACCAAGCAGCCTTAAGCGGCGCGCCCCGTGCGTTTCAGTCAGCCTGCATCCGTATGCCGAGTTACGCAAGGCGGGGGTCAAACCCCGTCAGCGCTGTCCGATTTTTTATTACTGACGGGAGGGAAGCACCGATGTATCGCGCATTATACCGCAAATGGAGACCCCAGCGGTTTGAGGATGTCGTCGCACAGCGCGGCATCGTCACGGCGCTGCGCAATCAGATAGCGTCGGGCCGCGTAGGCCACGCCTACCTGTTTACCGGCGTGCGCGGCACGGGCAAGACCACCTGCGCGAAGATTTTCGCCAAAGCGGTCAACTGCCTCCACCCCCATAACGGCGACCCCTGCGGCGAGTGCGAGATCTGCAGGGGCATCGACAACGGCAGCATCCTCGACGTGGTGGAGATGGACGCCGCGTCCAACAACGGTGTGGACGACATCCGCGACCTGCGGGACGAGACAGCCTACACCCCCAGTGCCTGTCATTATAAGGTATACATCATCGACGAGGTACACATGCTGTCCACAGCGGCCTTCAACGCCCTGCTGAAAACGCTGGAAGAGCCTCCCGCCCACGTCATCTTCATCCTCGCCACGACGGAGATCCAGAAAGTCCCGGCCACCATCCTCTCCCGCTGCCAGCGGTACGATTTCACCCGCATCGGGCCGGAAGACATCGCCCAGCGGGTCGAGTATATCGCCGGCCAAGAGGGCTTAGAGTTGACGACCGGTGGTGCAGAGCTGATCTCCCGCCTGGCCGACGGTGCCATGCGTGACGCCCTCTCGATCCTCGACACCTGCGCCGGCGTGACCGCAAAAATCGATGCTGATGTTGTCCGCCGGATGGCGGGCGTCACCGACCGGAGCTACCTGTTCCATATTTCGGATGCTCTGGAAGCGCAGGACGGCGCAGCGGCGCTGGCTCAGCTGGCCGCACTGCGGCAGCAGTCGGTGGATGTGAAGCGTCTGACGGAAGAGCTCATCGCCCACTACCGCGCCCTGATGCTGGCGGCTCTGCCCGGCGGGCAGAGCCTGCTGTCCGGTGTTTCCCCCGAAGAGGAACAGCAGTACCTCGAAAAAGGCCCTCAGCTGGGCCAGCGGGAGGCCATCCGGGCCATCCGTACGCTGGGCAACGCCCTTGAGCATATGACCCGGGGCAGTGACCAGCGCATCGAGCTGGAACTGGCCCTCTTCACCCTCTCGGAGCCGCCGCAGGCCGCAGCTGTCCCCGTGGCGGCAATGCCTGTGCAGACTGTCGCTCCTGCCGCACCGGTCGTCCGGCCCTTTGTTGCGGCACCGATCCAGCCTGCACCGCAGCCTTTCATGAGTACACCTGCTGCACCCGTGGAATCTATGGCCGCACCGGCAGTGGAAAAGGAGCCTGCTCCCGCGCCCGTTGAAGAGCCGAAGGCCGCTGTCCCGGATATTCCAGAGTCCCCCGCGCCCGCAGACGAAGAGCTTCCACCACCGCCCGACGAGCCGCCGGTGACGGAGTCGGCCCCCCTGCCCTGGGATGAGCCGACTGCGCCGGTCACTGCGCCTGTACCACCCGTACCGGAAGAGAGACCGGTGGAGTCCGCTGCCCCGGAGTACACCGCCGATCCGGCTCTCAGCCGACCCCGCAAGGTGGCCGCAGAGGGCGTCAATCCCTTCGAGCAGTGGAGTGAAGTCGTCAAGCTCTTGCAGGAGAAGGACCCGATGCTTCACAGCTACCTGCGCAAATCGAAGGCGTACTTCGATGGCACACGGGTGCTCATCGACGGCGGCAAGACCTTCCGGGACTTCATCCGTGTCAACAAGGACAGCCAGCGGCTCATCAAAAAGCTCATCGCACAGGTGTCAGGCGTCGCGGTGCCGATCGGCCCCTACGAGCCCCGCACCGCCGCAAAGCACACCTCCAATGCCGAACAGTCACTCCATGCGCTGGAAAAGCTGGGTCTGGACGTGAGCATTGAGGACAGCGTGAAGAAAAAAAGATAAACAATAACTTTTAAGGAGAACCAATTATGAAAGCAAGAATGCCCGCAGGCTTTGGCCGCCCCGATATGAACGCCCTGATGCGTCAGGCTCAGAAGATGCAGGATGACATGAAGGCCAAGCAGGCCGAGCTGGAAGCCGCCGAGTACACCGGCAGCGCCTCCGGCGAGATGGTCACTGTCCGCATGAACGGCAAGCACGAGATCCTTGGCATCACCATCAAACCCGAGGCCGTTGACCCCGACGACATCGAGATGCTGGAAGACCTGGTGGCCGCCGCCGTCAACGCCACCGTCAAGCAGGTGGACGAAACTGCCGAGGCCGAGATGGGCAAGCTGACCGGCGGTCTGAACATCCCTGGCCTCTAAGCGGGAGGGATACGCATGGGTTACACCGCAGCGCCGCTGGAAAAGCTTATTGAGCAGTTCAGCCAGTTCCCGGGCATCGGCCGCAAGGGCGCGACCCGGATGGCCTATCAGGTGCTGAGTATGTCGGACGCGGACGCCGCAGCACTGGCCGAGGCCATCCAGAACGCCCACACCCGGCTCCACCGCTGCCGCGTCTGCCAGAACTACACCGAGGCCGAGCTCTGCCCCATCTGTTCCAGCGCCAAGCGGGACCGCTCCACCATCTGCGTGGTCGAAACGCCCCGCGATGTGCAGGCCTTTGAGCGCACCCGGGAGTACCACGGCCTGTATCATGTCCTCCACGGCCTCATCAGCCCCATGGACGGCATCGGTGCCGAACAGCTCTCGGTGAAGGAGCTGTTGGCCCGGCTGGGCAGCGGCGAGGTGAAAGAGGTCATCATGGCCATGAACCCCACCGTCGAGGGCGAGGCCACGGCCATGTATCTGGCAAAACTCATCAAGCCCCTGGGCATCAAGACCACTCGTCTGGCCTACGGCCTGCCCGTGGGCGGCAGCCTCGAGTACACCGATGAGACGACGCTTTACCGCGCGCTCTCCGGCCGCGACGAGCTGTAAAGAGCAGATTTTATAGAACCTTAACGATTCTTTCAAAAATCGCTCTTGAAAATCCAGCAAAATGTGATATAATGACAAGACAAAGAAGCTGCTTTTATAGGCAGAGTGCGCCGAACGACGAGAATTTTTGCCCGTATACAGGACGGTGTGCAATGCTTATGAAAACGGCTTTTAGAGTAAAGGAAAGGAGGCGCGCTTCATGGCACCTGCCAAGGAACGTCCGGCGACAAAGACCATCGCCACAAACCGCGAGGCGCGTCACGAGTATTTCGTGCTCGAAGCGCTGGAAACGGGCGTCGAGCTGAAAGGCACCGAGGTCAAGAGCCTGCGTGCCGGCGGCGTCAACCTGAAAGACAGCTGGGTCGATATTGAGGACGGCGAGCTGCTGGTCAAGGGAATGCACATCACTCCCTACGACCACGGCAACATCTTCAATCAGGATCCTCTGCGGGTGCGGCGTCTGCTGGCTCACAAGACCGAGATCCGGCGTCTGCACCAGCAGTGCAAGCTGCAGGGCTATACTCTCGTTCCCCTTTCTCTCTACTTCAAGCATGGCCGCGTCAAGATGGAGGTCGGCCTGTGCAAGGGCAAAAAGCTCTACGACAAGCGTGCCGACGCCGCCAAGCGCGACGCCAAGCGCTCCATCGACCGGGCTGTGAAGTCCAACGGCAAATTCTACTAAATCTCTTTCAGGCAGCATTCCTGCCCTGAGAACACCAAGCTTTCTGCGCATGGCAACATGCGCTTTATGGGGGCGTAAAGGTTTCGACGGGGGGAGCGAGGCCTGGGCAGCGGGTAGCAGTGGGGGAACTGCTCTAAACTCCTCCAAAAAATTAACTGACAACAATAATTATCAGTTGCTCGCAGCCTGAGTGCTGCGCGTTCCGCCCACTCTTGTGTCGT
>OHHH01000637.1_pt1 | contig 12159 bp, 10 predicted proteins | sample 1567951 | NCBI WGS metagenome assembly OHHH01 (sample SAMEA3879550, study PRJEB24766) | human gut metagenome | biome: human-associated habitat; feature: feces | place: USA | collected 1985/1987 | reverse complement strand
TAAGGAAAAACAACACAACATCTGATAACATAATAACACCAGAATATTTTGGAGGCTCATATGTCAAGGCAAATAAACTTATTGTTATGGTCAAAAATGGAAGTCCAAAAGGAATAGAAGATATAAAGAAAAGACTAGGCACAGATTCAAATGTGACATTTGTATCTTGTACTTATTCTCTTCAAGAATTAAAAGAATTAAACGCTAAATTGCAAGTATCTTTTGCTAAGAAAGCTGCATTGCGAGACGAAATTGGGTGGGTTGCTGTTGGTATCAGACCTATTCAAAATAGAATTGTCGTATATTTGAATAATGCTTCTAATAAAAATATCTCTAAATTCAAGAATGAAATTTGCAATTCAGATAAAATAATTTTTGATCAGTTGGAAATAGAGCCAATTGAAATACAAAAAGATACAGCAAAAGACAGAAAAAGTAGGAAGTCCCTCATAAAAGTGTATGGATAACTCGAAAAGTCCCTCATAAAAGTGTGTTAATCTTCTAAAAAGTCCCTCATAAAAATGTGATATATTTTGCTATCTCATCGTTTTTCTGTCTTTTGCTGCTAGAATACAATAATAATACCATGAATATATTAAGGAGATGGTGTAGCATCGTAACCTTTTTGATGGGTTTTCTGTCTAATAACTAGACAGCCGTGTCAAGTATTTAGACAGGTCCTTTTATGGACTTTCTTTCTATATATTCTGATAATCAGTCGTTTATGTTTTTGGCATAGCCGTTGCCTTGCTATTTTGCAACAAATAAGAATAGTAACAACATAAAGAATAGTAAAAAAATGAAAAGACTTGCGTTAGTAGCATCCTTCTGTGGCATTGCCATAACACAGATGATGGCACAGAACATCAACGGCGAACAGATTTCCGACACGACCCTATTTGATAAGTTCTCCAAAGAACTTGGCGAAGTGGTGGTGAAAGCTCATCTTCCTCAATATAAGAAGACCCACGAAGGACTGCTGACCAACGTGGCAGGAACCGTGCTTAGCAAGATGGGTACGGCAGAAGATGTATTGAAGCATGTGCCGAGTATCGTGAAGAAGAAAGATGGATATGAGGTGGTCGGCAAGGGTACACCTATTATATATATCAACGGCAGGAAGATGCAAGACATCAGTGAGTTGGATAACATCAAATCTTCCGACATCAAGAGTGTGGAAGTCATCCAGAATCCTGGAGCTACCTACGATGCTTCGGTAAATGCGGTAATCAAAATCAAGATCATCAAGAAGAAAGGCGAAGGTTTCGGCTTTGATACTCGCTCTGTGTATTGGTACAATAAGCACGACAATACCATCCAACAGGTTAACATGAACTATCGTCATAATGGACTGAATCTCTTTGCCACTTATAAGTTCTCTGATGCAACATGGATGCAAAAGGCCACCTACAATCAGACTGTACATGTAGATACGCTTTGGCAACAGCATAACAACAACGAAGTAACAGGTCGTATAGAATCGCACCGTCTTATCAGTGGTTTTAGCTATGATTTCAATGCTAATCATTCCATTGGTGCGAGATACACCTTGACCTCGCCAGGCTATTCTCGCTCAAAAGATTTTTTCGATAGTCAGGTGACTGCCGACGGTAAGTTTTACGACTATATCAAAACCGATGGTCTGACGGTCGACAAGAACAACCCTAGCCATCAATTGAATGCCTACTACAACGGCATTTTGGGCAAGACCACTATTGAACTGAATACCGACCTCTATTTCAGTACAAACAGGGCTTATGCCTATAGCGATGAACAGAGCCAGGAGCACGATTCTCGTAACATCAACTCCAAGAATCGTGTGAGCAATAAGATGGTAGCCACCAAACTCGTAATTACCTCTCCTCTCTTAGGAGGTAATCTCTCCTATGGAGCTGAGTATATCCATACCCGTCGCAACGATGACTACGAAGTGAATCGCACCGACCTCCTCGCCAACTCTTATAGCAAGTTGGAGGAGCAGACGGCAAGTCCATTCATCCAATATGCGCACCTCACCCCGATAGGAAACATCACGGCAGGATTGCGATACGAGTATGTAAGATTCAAGTATTATGATGCAGGCATCTATCAGCCCGAGCAGAGTCGCTCCTTCCGCAACCTCTTTCCTACCATCAGCTATGGTGCGAAGATAGGCAAGGTAATGGCACAGTTGAGCTATTCGGTAAAGACCTCTCGTCCTTCATATAGTCAACTGAGCAACAATGTATCTTATATGAATCGATTTACTCGCCAGACTGGTAATCCTTATCTCGACAATGAAACCAATCACAGAGTGGAATTATCGGGTGTATGGAAGTTCATCCAGTTTATGGTCAACTACAAGGACTCTCGCAATGCCATCATCTATTGGGCAGAGCAAATTCCTGAGGACGAAGCTATTACCATGATAAGTCGTAAGAACGTGAAGAGTCTCAAGAGCATGACCGCCTACATCAGTGCCGCTCCAAAGATAGGCATTTGGGCGCCACAAATCAACTTGGGCATGCAGAAGCCCTGGTTCACCCTCCATACTGATGTGGCATCTTATCGCTTGAACCGTCCTATCTTCATGGGCAACTTCAACAATGCCTTCTCCTTGCCATGCGGCATCACCCTTAACGTGGATTATCGCTATCAGAGCAAGGGTAACACGATGAACGTATATCTTGCCAAAGAGCAGCATGTACTGGATGTCAGCATCAGTAAGTCATTCCTAAAGGATGCCCTTACCTTGGAAATAAAAGGCAACGACCTGCTTTATAAATGTTGGGATGCCGACTTGCTCTATAACCAAAAGATGGAACTCTTGCAAGTATCTAAGCGAGGTACTAGAGACCTGCAACTCACCCTTCGCTATAAGTTCAATACCACACGTAGCAAGTACAAGGGAACTGGTGTCGGTAATGCAGAGCTGAATCGACTATAAATATCTTTTATTACTTTTATTCGAAAGTAGAGACATTTAAGATGATTTCCTATAAGGGGAACAAAAAAGCAGCAAACCGCAAAGGGCTTGCTGCTCACGATAGGAGTGATTCCTATTTCTTTTATGGGTTGAGTTTTCTTTATATTCTTATCTCAATGGGTTTATACTTCCTTCAATACAGTTTCCAATCTTTCGATGAAGTCATCCACATTCTCCTTGGTCAATACCAATGGAGGGAGGATACGGAGGATGTTGGTGCCGGCGCAACCGGTGAAGCAGTGCTGCTCGTGGATGAGCTTGCTGCGAACTTCCTTGTGAGGAATGTCGAGTACGGCGCCTACCATTAAACCACGGCCACGAACCTCTGTGATGTGGCTGTTGCGCTTCTGCAACTCCTTCAGCTGGGCGATGAGATATTCACCAACTTCATGCGCATTCTGTACCAGGTTCTCCTTCTCGAATACATCGAGAACGGCGAGAGCGGCAGTACATGCCAGGTGGTTGCCACCAAAGGTTGTACCCAACTGACCATATACAGGAGTAAACTCTGGAGAAATCAATACGCCACCCATAGGGAAACCATTACCGATACCCTTGGCTACGGTGATGAGATCTGGCTTGATGCCCAACCACTGGTGTGCAAAGAACTTACCGCTTCTGCCATAACCACACTGGATTTCATCGCAAATCAGGAAGGTGCCGTATTTCTTGCAGGCTGCCTGTAATCCCTGAGCAAACTCAGGAGTTACCATGTTGCAACCACCTACGCCCTGAATAGCTTCGATGATACAAGCACATACATCGCCCTTGGCAAGTTCCTTCTCCCAAGCCTCCAAATCGTTGATAGGAAGATAGGTTACGTGACCATTATCATTGATAGGAGCGATGATCTTTGGATTATTTGTTACCTCTACGGCAAGGGATGTTCTGCCGTGGAAAGCCTTCTCTATAGAAAGCACGCGGGTTCTTCCGTTGGTGAATGAAGCCAGTTTCAAGGCATTCTCGTTTGCCTCGGCACCAGAGTTGATGAGGAAGAACTGATAATCTTCATAACCGCTAATCTTGCCCAGACGCTCAGCGAGTTTCACCTGCAACTTGTTGATGACAGAGTTGGAATAGAAACCCAGATTGTTCAACTGGTTGGTGAGCATCTCCACATAATGAGGATGGCAATGACCGATGCTGATAACGGCATGACCGCCATAGAGGTCGAGGTATTCTTGACCCTTGTCGTCCCATACCTTGCAGCCCTTACCTTTTACAATATTAATATCGAAAAGAGGATATACGTCGTAAAGTTTCATGTTAAATCTATGTTTTAAGAAAGACAACTCATAGAGTTATCTTATTACAAACTATTTTTTATGATAGAAGAACGAATGATTTTTCATCCGTTCTTCCGAATTCTTTTATCTAAAATGCTGATGGCTTGAGTTTCAAACCTGCTGTCTGGTCGAGACCAAACATGATGTTCATGTTCTGAACAGCCTGACCTACGGCACCCTTCAGAAGATTGTCGATGCAGGAAGTAATCAGGAGCTTATCGCCATACTTATCCACATGAACCAGGCACTTGTTGGTATTCACCACCTGCTTCAGGTCGATTGCCTTATCCACATAGTGGGTGAACTTGGCATCCTTGTAGAACTCCTTGTAACCTGCTACGATTTCCTCGATTGGCTTGTCGGTCTTCACCACTTCTGTAGCGAAGATGCCACGGGCGAAGTCGCCACGGTAAGGGATGAAGTCGATGGCTGCATCGAGATAACCCTGTGTCTGCTTCAGACTCTCACGAATCTCTGGTACGTGCTGATGGTTGAATGCCTTGTAGATGCTCATGTTGTTGTTGCGCCATGAGAAATGGGTAGTGGCGCCTGGCTTCTGACCTGCGCCGGTGCTGCCTGTAATGGCGTTGACAGATACATCGCTGTTGATGAGGCCCATCTTAGCAGCAGGCAACAAACCAAGTTGAATGCAGGTTGCAAAACAACCTGGGTTTGCCACGTGCTGAGCTACGGCTATTTTTGATTCATTTATTTCTGGAAGACCATATACAAAATCGTGAGCGGCTGGGGTTGGCTGCTGGGTGGCAACCACAGTCTCTGGGGCCAGACGGAAGTCCTGTGCCAAGTCGATAATCTTCACGTTCTCCGGAACATTGTGCTCCTTCAGGAACGCCTCGCTCTTGCCATGACCGAAGCAGAAGAAGATAACATCTACCTGGTCGAAAGGCATCTCGGCGGTAAACTTCAAGTCGGTCTCGCCATACAATCCCTCGTGAACCTCAGCCACCAGGTTGCCGGCGTTACTCTCGCTGTTGGCGAATACAATCTCTGCCTCTGGATGGTTGATAAGGAGGCGAATCAACTCACCTCCTGTATAACCAGCTGCTCCTAAAATACCTACTTTTACCATATTATCTTTCCTCATTAGGGTGCATACCATAATAAACACGGAGTGGGGTAGAGCTTACCTTGATGAAGCCCTTTGCATCCTCGGCTGTCCAACCGTGCTGCATCTCACCATACTCACCGAGCTTAGACTTGGTCAAATCGTCTGGTGAATCGACACCAACAGTCTGGAAACTGTATGGACGGAGTTTCAGGATAGCTGTACCGTTTACGTTGCGCTGAGAAGAAGTCAGCATCGCTTCGATATCCGGCATTACTGGCTCCAGGTACTGACTCTCGTGGAGGAACATTCCGTACCAGTTGCCTACCTGATCCTTCCAATACTGCTGCCACTTGCTCAATGTGCTCTTCTCCAACAGGCGGTGAGCCTCGATGATGAGCTTAGGAGCCGCAGCCTCGAAAGCTACACGACCCTTGATACCGATGATGGTGTCACCCACGTTGCAGTCGCGACCGATGGCGTAAGAAGCACCAATCTCCTCAATCTTCTGGATGGCAGCAATCTTATCATCAAACTTCTCGCCGTTGACAGCCACAATCTCACCCTTCTCGAAGGTAATCTTCAGTTCAGCCTCTTCTTCCTTGGCAGTAACGTGCTTCAGGTAAGCCTCCTCAGGAAGACCCTGGGTTGGGTCGAGAATCTCACCGCCGCAGATACTGGTTCCCCAGATACCTACGTTATAAGAATACTTCAACTTGGTGAAGTCTGCAAAGAAGCCGTGCTCGTTCAAATAATCAACCTCCTCCTTACGAGAAAGCGCCTTGTCACGAGTCAATGTGATGATCTCTACACCAGGAGCCATTACCAGGAAGGTCATGTCGAAACGAATCTGGTCGTTGCCGGCACCTGTACTTCCGTGAGCGATAGCATCTGCACCAATCTCCTTGGCGTAACGAGCGATGGCGATAGCCTGGAAGATACGCTCTGAAGATACAGAGATAGGGTAGCAGTTGTTGCGGAGCACATTACCGAAAATCATGTATTTCAATGATTTCTCATAATATTCGTGGGTAACGTCGAGAGTGACGTATGCCTTGGCGCCCAACTTATATGCGTTCTCCTCGTTGTTCTTCAACTGCTCGGCAGAGAAACCACCTGTGTTAGCGCATGCTGCATAAACATCCCAGCCATCCTGGGTCAACTTCATTACTGTGTATGATGTATCGAGACCGCCGCTAAAAGCGACTACAACTTTTTTATTTGCCATTTTATTTTATGTTTAATATGGATGAATAATATTTAGATGGCATTCTTGCCAACACCTTATTATATATAAGGATTTAGATTTCTGCAGAAGGACCGTCAATCTTGCGGATTCTCTCAATCACTTCCTGAGGAAGCTTGATAGGCAGATGCTCCTCTGGGTCGAAGAGCATGGCGGTGCAGATGCAGTATTTGCGGTTGGTACGATGGAGGACATCCACGTTGATGCAACCCTCGCAACCACGCCAGAATGACTCATCATCGGTCAGGTCGGCGAAAGTAACAGGAAGATAACCCAGCTGGGTGTTCATCTTCATGACAGCCGAACCGGATGTCAAAGAGAAAATCTTGGCATGAGGCCATCGCTGTCGGGCAAGCGTAAAGGTAAGGTTCTTGATACGCTTAGCCAATCCCAAACCACGGAAGTCTGGGTGAACGATCAAACCTGATGTGGTAACATAGTGCTTGTTGCCCCATGTTTCGATGTAGCTGAAACCTGCGAACTTTTCGCCCTGGAGTGCGATGACCGCCTTGGCTTCGCGCATCTTGGTGGCAACATACTCTGGTGAACGCTTGGCGATACCAGAACCACGCTTCTTTGCAGCTTCTGCAATTGTAGTCAGAATGGTGTCGATGTACTTGATGTGACTTTCGTCAGCCACCATTACTTTAACTTCTGCTTCTTCCATTTTTTCTCTTCTATCTTAAAATGTTTTTGTTTTAATATTCTTTCTTTATATATAATCAAGGTGTATGTTTTGCATAAAAATTCAACCACCTTATACATATTTATGGTGAACGTCTGGAATTACCTCTGCTAGTGCATTGATGATTTCCTCTTCTGTGGTACCTTTCTTTTTAACAAGAAAGATCGTGTCGTCACCGGCGATGGTTCCAAGAATTTGAGAAATATCACTATTGTCTATGTTATAGGCAATGCTGCTTGCATATCCCGGACGTGTTTTGATCACGACCATGTTCCCGGAGAAGTTGATTGATTGGAATCCGGTATTCACCATCATCTTGCTCACTGGAATATGGTTTGATACTCTCTTATATAATGTATCATTGGGCAGGACATACGCATATTTTCCACTCGAAGATGCTGCCTTTGCTACCTTGAGCAGTTTTAAGTCACGGCTCAATGTAGCTTGCGTAATCTTAAAGCCTTCTTTGTGAAGAGCCTCCAAAAGTTGGTCTTGCGAACTCAACTCCTGACTTGATATAAGCATCTTCAAAGTTTCCAATCTGCTATTCTTTGCCTTCATATGCTGTATTTTTATTCGTTTAACGGCTGCAAAATTACAATATATTTTGTAAATAACCAAATAAAATGAAAGAAAAATGCATAAAATAACATTATTTTGTCTTTTGTTATGCATAAACATAGAATAAATATGCATGTATTACCTTCTTTCATACAAATATTTTACACTTGGCTTTTGATGCAGAATAGCCTTTTTATCCATTTTAAGCTAATTATTGTAAATTATTGAAAAAAAGTCTACGAAAACCACATCGGTTCAATTAGTTTTTGTTATCTTTGCAGACACAATTCTTAGATTATAATCAACTTAATATAAAATAAACCTCTAGAAGATGGAAAAAATGAATGTTAAACCAGCAGAAGGTAAGCTGGGAATCTTGGTTGTTGGTTGTGGCGCAGTAGCTACTACCTTCATGACCGGTGTTTTCATGACTCGTAAGGGACTTGCTAAGCCAGTAGGTTCAATGACTCAGTACGACAAGATTCGTGTTGGCAAGGGTGCAGACAAGAAATATTTGCACTACAAGGACATCGTTCCTCTTGCAGACCTTAATGATATCGTATTCGGTACTTGGGATGTTTATCCGCAGAATGCTTATCAGGCAGCTATGTATGCTGAGGTATTGAAGGAGAAAGATATCAATCCTGTACGCGAGGAGTTGGAGAAGGTAGTACCAATGAAGGCTGCTTTCGACAAGAACTATGCAAAGCGTCTTGATGGCGATAATGTGAAGGATTGCAAGACCCGCTGGGAGATGGTAGAGGCTCTTCGTCAGGATATCCGCGACTTCAAGGAGAAGAACGGTTGTGCCCGTATCGTTGTTATCTGGGCAGCATCTACCGAAATCTACGTTCCTGTAGATATGGAGATTCATGGTACATTGGCAGCACTTGAGGCTGCAATGAAGGCTGACGACCGCCAGCATGTAGCTCCATCCATGTGCTACGCTTATGCTGCTTTGACAGAGGGTGCTCCTTTCATCATGGGTGCTCCTAATACAACTGTTGATATTCCTGCTATGTGGGAACTCGCAGAGAAGACCAAAATGCCTATCGCCGGTAAGGACTTCAAGACAGGCCAGACTCTTGTCAAGAGTGGCTTCGCTCCTATAATCGGTACCCGTTGTCTCGGCTTGAATGGCTGGTTCTCTACCAATATTCTCGGCAATCGTGATGGTCTCGTTCTCGATGAACCAGCTAATTTCCATACCAAGGAGGTTAGTAAACTCTCTACTCTTGAGACAATCCTGAAACCGGAAGCTCAGCCAGATCTCTATGGTCATGGTAACGATGAAGATACTCAGTACTATCACAAGGTACGTATCAACTATTATCCACCTCGTAACGATAACAAGGAGGGTTGGGATAATATCGATATCTTCGGCTGGATGGGTTACCCAATGCAGATTAAGATTAACTTCCTCTGCCGCGACTCTATCCTTGCTGCTCCATTGCTGCTCGACCTTACATTGTTGAGCGATCTTGCTGCTCGTGCAGGCCGTTTCGGAACCCAGCGTTTCTTGAGTTTCTTCCTCAAGGCACCTATGCACGATTATACTAAGGGTGAAGAGCCTGTGAACCATCTCTACCAGCAGTACACGATGCTGAAGAATGCTATCCGTGAGATGGGTGGTTACGAGGCCGATGAGGAAATCGACTAATTAGGTTATTTCATTTAATACTACACCTTATTATATAAGGCATTAATTTATATCATGGCACACCTTTGGAATGTTAGAATATCTTTCCATAGGTGTGCCTTTTTGTTTATTTATATAGAAAGTAGACATGGATTCGGTAACGAGTTTTATTTATGGTATGAGCATGATGTTCTTCTCCATGATGGCTTTCCTGTTTTGGAGAAAAGGAAAGGAGATGCTCTTTCGGATGATTATGTGGCTCATGATCGTGGTCGACCTGCAGTTGGTAAAGGACATGGTTTTCTTTCTGATTTATGGTTTTGACAACGAGCATGCGTGGTATCTTACGTCTTCGTTGGATACGATGATTATTCCGTTCTACAGCTTTGTGTTGATGGACCTGGTGAAGCCGGGCTGGTTCAGATGGCTGAAAGCTTTAATGCTGGAATTGCCTTTCCTCTTGTTGCCGGTGTTCTATATTTTTACCCATAATATCATCTGGTTTTATGTGCTTTCTGTCTGGGGAGCCATTTATGGATGCTGAGCTGTTTCGTTATTAAAGTGGATTACGACAATATCTATATGGTAAGCTCTCTGATACTCTGGATGCTGATAGATTATTTTGTTTATAGGCATGAGTCAGTGATAGAAGAGTTGAGCGATATTGAAATTGTACCGTTAGAGCAGAACGAAGTTGATGTTTCGGGGATGGCTGCTGAGGTGCAGCGGTTGTTCGAGGAAGATTAAATCTATCTCAATCCGAAACTGAAATTGTCTGATGTGGCGCTGGCTGCTGGTACGAACCGTACTTATCTGAGTCGCTATTTTAACCGGCAGAATGGGTAGACGTTTTATGATTATGTGAATACTTATCGTATATAATATGCAGAGAAATTGTTGAAGTCAACGAACTATCCTTTGCCGGAAATCGCCATCAAATCGGGATTCAATTCTATTTCTACGTTTAGAAGAGTATTTTTTTTGCCTCTTTTGGTTGCTCTCCTAATAAATATAGAGTAAATGCATAAGTTGTTGGTGTATAGGTAGTTTATAAAAATCAGCGGCACACTGAAAAATGTCAAAAGACACTTTTTGTCTATTTGAAACTTATTTTTACTATTTTGAAACCATGGTTCTCGATTTTTTTCTATCTTTGCACCATAGAACTTTTTGAAGAGAATATAACTCTAGCATTTACCTTTTCTAGGAATTAAAAAAATAAAGGTTGGCCAACCCGTTGAGGGCAAGCCAACCTTTCTCGTTATGTATGTTATTCTTTGTTTTTTTACTTTATTCCCGGTTCTCGTTTTCATTATTCCTTGTTGCTGCTTCCGAAGATGCGGAGCAAGTAGAGGAAGAGATTGATAAAATCGAGATACAGGGTCAAGGCTCCGATGAGTGCCAGTTTCTGTGCGCCCTCGCTCATGTCGTATTGTGTCTGGAGCATCTGCTTGATTTTCTGACTGTCCCAAGCGGTCAAGCCAACGAAGATGGCTACGCCGGCGTAACTCAAAATGTAATCAAATCCCGAACTCTTCAAGAACATGTTTACTATGGTAGCAATAATCAGACCAATCAGCGCCATGAAGAGTATTTTTCCTAAAGAGGTCAAATCCTTCTTGGTTGTGTAACCATAGAAAGCCATTGCTCCAAATGTGCCGGCTGTAATAAAAAATACCTTGGCAATACTGGTCATCGTATATACTACGAATACGGATGAAAGCATGGCACCATTCAAAACCGAGTAGACGATGAAGAGTAGGGTGGCCGTAGTCAGGGAAAGTCTCTGTAGGGCACCGGTAATGATAAATACCAGAGCGAGCTCTGCGATAATCAAGCCAAAGAGCAAGCCGCGGCTTGTCATCAAGGTCATCAGCAGGGTAGGACTGCTAGCTACACCATAGGCAGTAACGCCCGTAATCAGGAGAGCTAAGGTCATCCATGTATACACTTTGCGCATCAAAGCAGAGAAAACACCGCTTATACCTCGCTCTTTCTCATTAACAGCAAAGCCATTGCTCTGCTGGTTGTTCTGATTATTTATCAGATTGTACATTTCCTTTTCTGTCATAATTCTATTTTCTTTTGTTATTTATGGTCTATTGAATAATATAATAAGCGCAAAGATAATGCCAATTATTGAAACGAACGATAATCTCTGCGCTTTATTAACATTTATTCCGTAATTTTACGTCATTCATTCCTTTATTTAAGGGCTGTCTTCTTTACGCCTATCTGTTTTCTGCCTCGTGTTACCTCTACGGCTACAGTTCCATTTACTGGTGAGCGAAGCAGTTCTGTATCAGATTTTGCCTGTTTCTGAAGTGCCAGGACACCTGAGGCTCCGTATATTCTGATGATGTCGTTCTGTTTCAGACCCTTTATCAGAATATGATAGTTGCCGCTGGGAATGATGGTGATGTCTGACTTCATGTCAGCCTCCTTGCGGTTGAAACTGATCTGCCATTGCCATCTTAATCTCTTATCTTCTCTTTCTTCTACCAGTCTCATACGCTATTCGTTTTATTTCGAATGCAAAGATACGTCTTTTCCGTTTTCTACCTATGCGATTTGTGCGATTTGCGTGGATTCGGGAAATAAAGTGCGAAAAATATCATGGAATCATTCAGAAAAATATCTCCGAAGGATAAGATAATATCTCCGAAAGATAGCAGAATATCTCCGAAGGATAAGAAAATATCTTCGATAAA
>OHHH01000635.1_pt1 | contig 12190 bp, 10 predicted proteins | sample 1567951 | NCBI WGS metagenome assembly OHHH01 (sample SAMEA3879550, study PRJEB24766) | human gut metagenome | biome: human-associated habitat; feature: feces | place: USA | collected 1985/1987 | reverse complement strand
ATAGAAATAAAGAGAAGCCACAAGATCGCTCGGAATGGGAAACGATGGCAGACCGACAGTCGGGAAAAGATGAACTTGAAAAAATGAATCAAATTGTCGAACTTTCTAAAAATGCCATTCAAAAAATCATCGACCTCTATCCCAATACAGAAGCGTAAAAACACGAATAGTGTCATAATAAAAAACTGCAAAATTTTATGAAATTCAAAAGAATATTATTAATTTTTGTAACAATTTATTTCATGACCTCGCAAAATATTTTAAGTCGAAGATTTTAAACCGATGTGTTTGATGAAAGGGTAACGCATGGATATTAAATTTAATGCAACCGGTAAACTTAATTTAGGAAAACTAAATGAACAACAAGCAACTAAACCGGAAGTTGCAACACAACAAGAAAGACCCAATTACAATCAAGGTTCTTTAGACAAAATGGCGGCATTTAACCGCTCAATGGTAAAACAAGTTTCATTCGGCGGCTGGAGCCCCGAAAGCAAAGAAAACGAACAGGCAATTAAAGATATGGTTAAGGTCATCAAAGACCCGAGCATTGAAAGAATTGCGGTTTCAGGTCACCAATCACCTGACGGCGACAGTATCGGTTCTTGCTTCGCTTGTGCATCAATGTTGCACCAAGCAACAGGCAAAACAGTTGACTGTTTCATTTTTGGACCTTTACCGAAAAGATATGACTTCCTCAGAGAAGGCTTAGAAGGCGTAAACATTGTTGAAACAAGACCAAACGGCGATGCAAAATTTGCTGATAAAATGGCTGAACGTCACGGAAAATATGACCTTTGCGTTTCAGTTGATGCATCAAAGCCCGGTATGATTGCACAAGATTACTATCAAGGTGTATATCAACAAGCAGACCACAAATTAAAAATTGACCACCACCCATATGAAAAATACGAAGACGGTACAGACAATAACTTCGGTGATATCAACCTTGTTGACCCGTCATGCGGTGCGGCAACCCAATTGATGATGCAATTTGCAGAACCTTTGGGAATTGAACCGAAAGAATTATCAAAAACATTTAACAATGCTGTTTACACAGGTTTGTTGACAGATACGGGCGGATTGAAATTCTCACAAAACGTACTTCCGTTCACTGATGCGGCAAAACTTATTGAAAACGGCGTAAACAACAGAGAAATGCAACACTTTGCATTGGGCAATACTCCGCAATGCGTTTTGAAGGTTGAAAACCTCGCAAACTCAAAAATCAGATACTCAGAAAGCGGCAAAATCGCTTATATGGTTGAAGATAAAGAAATTGCAGATGCTAAGAGAGCAGCAAAACAAGAAGGATACTTCCAAGAAGCAAAAGACGCAATCAAAGGTGTTGCAGGTTCTATGCCCGAAATTCAAGGCGTTGAAATCGGTTTCAAAGTCAGCCCTTGGAAAGATAAGGCAAGTTTCTCAATCAGAAGTTTGCACGCAGATGTCAGTGAACTCGCTCGCAGACACGGCGGCGGCGGTCACGAAAATGCAGCAGCGTTCTCGGTTGATTTGAACGGTCGCACACTTGAACAAGCAGTTCAAGACATCGTTAAAGAAGCAGAAGCCGAAGCAGAAAAGCAAGGCTACTAATTTAAAAACCTTTATCAAACACAAAAAGGGGAAGTTCCAAACTTCCTCTTTTTATTTGCAAAAAAATGAACTTTTTTCAAAATTAATCGTTTTACGAGGTGTAGGAGAAAAACATGAAAAAATATATTTTAGGTATTATAGCAGTAACTGTATTCTTTTGCTGTCCATTATGGGTTTCGGCATCGGATGTAAAAGGATATTCCCAGGCAGAAAGTCAGGGAGAGGTACAGTATTTGCAAATGAGCGGATATACAGAAGAGGGAATTTTCTATGAGGTTGGAGAAGAAAAGATACTTCGTGCCTCGGGAAACTCCATCACAGTAGAGAGAAAGGTACGGTATGAGGGAAAAGTAATTCCCAACCGGACATTGCAATGGACAGAAAAGATAGGCAACTACACGTATTCGGGTACACTTTCCTTAGCAAAGTTTGCTTATTTAAACGGAGTAACAACGGCAACTTATCAGGGAACCTTGTATAAACAATAAAATGACCTTGCGAAAAGCATTTGGTTTTTCTATAAATATACGGAATTAAGAAGTTCTGTTTTGAGGAGAAGCCGGAATGCTTTTTTACTTCCTGTTTTAAGAAAATTACAATACGAGGGAGGAAACTAACGTGAAAAGGAAGAAAGGATACTTAATAAGAAAGGCTCTGCTTATGACAGCCAGTCTGGCTTTCCTTACAGGCTGCGGAGGAAAAGGAGACGGAAGCAGTGCGGAATTACCGCAGCGGGCAGGTGTGGAGGACTTGGGGATTTATTATTCGGTGGAAGAGGAAAGCTTTCTGAATCCGCTGGATTTATTTCCGCTTGAAACAGGAGAGTTTGGGGAAAGAGACAGTGCTTTTCTGACAAAAGAGTATATTGTATATTATACTTATACAAATGACCAGACCTATGATAATCTGAAAAACTATCTGGGGATTTATGACAGGCAGCTTAAGAGTTGGAATATCCTGGATAAACAGGGAGAACATACTTCTGCTTATGAGGGGGAGTTATACCGGATAGCTGTCCATACCGCACCCTGCAGAGGACTCGACGAAAAAGTGTATCAGGTGGTATTCCAGGAAAATAAATCCTATCTGGCAGAAATAAACGGAGGAAAAATCTCACGGTTAGTCATGGAACTTACCGACAAGGATGCAACTCTTTATGCATATGCTGATTTATATAAATATGTGGACAGGGAAGGAAGACTGTATCTGGCGGACAATGATAACCTGCGTCTGTACTGTTATGACGAGAACAAAACGGTAAAAGAGACGGAGGTGCCGGGGATGGTTTATGGAATTCTGCAAAAGAAAGAGGGGGAGGATGTCTGCTGGTATGGGTTGGATGCGGAGAAAAATCCGGTTGTTAAGAAGGTGTCGGATGGAAAAACGGTGGCAGAAAATCTGAAAGGCATTGGAACAGAATATCAGGCGGTTATGGCAGAAGACGGAAGCATTTATTTTGCCGATACCCAGAATTTATGGAAGTATACGGATGGAAACCTGCAGAAGATATTTGCCTTTGTGCAGAATGATTATCTGCTGCAAAAAGTATGGAGCATGGAATGTACGGAGCAGGGTGATTTGGAGCTTTTAGTGAAAATGGATTCGGAGCTGGTGGCTCTCACCATGCACCGGGAGGACTCCCTTCCCCGGAAAAAAGAAATTGTGCTGGCGGATGATACCATGTCCTTACCTATGAAAAAGCTGATAGCACGGTTTAACAGACAGAATAAGGAATATTATGTTACCTACCGGGTACCGGAGGAAGGACAGGAAAGCGCGGATTTCAGGCAAGCCGTAAATTTAGAACTGAGTAACGGAAAGGGACCGGATATGCTTTCCAGCGGACTTATCCTGTCACCGGAAGATTATGTGGAAAAAGGCTATCTGGCAAGCGTGGATGCTCTTATTGCAGACCCGGAACAGTTTGGAAGCGGCGTACTGGAAGACCAGAAAATAGGGGATACCTTATATGGGATTCCCTATCAGTGCAGCTTCTTTCTTGCTGCTTACAGCTCTGGGGAAACAGGGGACAGGACAGCCATAACTCTCCCGGAATTTATGGAACTGGTAGAAAATTCGGATGCCGATGTCATAGAAGAGAACATGGGCGGTGTGGATATCCTGGTATATTATGTACTGCACGATAATGACGATGCTACTTATATTGACTGGAAAGAAGGAAAAAGCTATTTAGACGGGGAAGAATTCCGAAAGGCACTGGAGTTTGCTAAAAAATATGCGGACAGTGACAATACGGACAAGAAAGCATTTGCCCAAAGCGCCGGCATTTTCGACTTGTTTTTCATAAAGGACATGTACAGTTATTTTCAGGGTTCGGCTTCCCTGATAGGTTTTCCCTGTAAAGACGGAAACGGTATTTATGTGAGAACCGATGCCTTATATAAAAATGCCGCTACCGGGAATGGAGAAGGAGTGGATGCCTTTTTACGTTTTCTTATATCCGAGAGGGAGCAGGAGCGGTATGCGATGTATGGCAATACGGAAATGATACAGGAGGGCTATACCAGTGGAACGACGGGAGCATTCCCGGTTCTGAAAGATGCATACCGGAAGAAAGTAACCAAGGCAGTGCGGGAGGACTATAAGAACAGTTTTTACATTTCTGATATATCTTACACGGATGAAATGGTAGACTGGGTTTACTTTATGCGGGACCATGCCAAGCCGGATGATGCCAATGTATATGTTGTTTACCGGATTATTATGGAGGAACTGAATCCTTATTTTAACGGTAGTATTTCGGCACAGGAGGCAGCGGAACGGCTCCAGAACCGTGTGCAGCTTTATCTGAATGAGAGGTAAAATGAAGAAAAAACGGACGGACAGTATAAGGATGAGCAATACGAAATCACCATGGATGAGGTAAAAAAACTTTCCGCGAAAAAAGGCCTGTCCCTGACGGATTTGTATGCTTACAGTGACAGAAAAGAAACAGAACAGGGTTTTGCTTATTATGCCTTTTCCTATGACGGCGTAGAGTATACACTGGATATTTATACAACGGAACAGGGAGAATTAGAGGGAGCGAGGCTTGTAAGACGTAGCGACTATCTGTCCATCGATATCCGGAACGGTAACATAGACCAACTGCTTACATCGGAAGTCTCTGTTGCAGATTATCTTACCGTGGAACTCCCGCAGGGGATGGCGGTAGGGGCGTATGATATGTATATGCCGGACTTCGGCGGCAGCAGAATAGATATGGAAGAAACGAAAAACGAAGAAATCCCCTGCGGCAAAATCCGGCTGATGCACGGGGATACTCCGGTATTTGCGGATGGTAAACTCACAGATATTGATTTTAATGACAACAATTTATATGCGGTGACAAAGGAAAGTATAAGTGACTTGCCGGTGCCCTGCCTGTTTATGGAACTTACCGAAGACGGCGATACAGAGACGGAGTGGTGGGCTGCTTACTTTGCAAAGGAGGGTGTTTCGGATATTGGTTATCTGGTGCAGTTAAAGAAAGACTGTTTTACAAAAGAAGAAGCACTGGATGCAGTGAAAAGTGTACAGTTTGCAGAACGGGCTTTTGGAATGGAGTGATAGAGAAAATTTCAAAAATAAACCTTGCATAGTCTATAACTTTACGATATACTACATCCATAAGCAGATACTTCTTTTTTCTAATTTTCTTTTGCCGGCGCTCGCCGGTGTCTAAAAATTCAAGAATTCCTGCTTAGAACCCAAGAACAACAAAATAATCTAAGGAGGAAAACGTGATTAGAGAACTGAAGAATGCAGTAAGCGCTTCCGGGAAAGAAGCGCAGTACGATGAACATGCCAAAAACATCGCGGGGCAGAAATTCATCATAGCCAACATTCTGGCAAAATCCGTGGAAGCTTTCCGGGGAATGAAGCCGAAGGACATCGTGCCCTACATTGAAGGGGAGCCATACATCAGCAAAGTGCCGGTGGAGCCGGGGCATACCAATGCCGCCCGGGAGGAAAACGGGCAGCGTGTGGTAGGATTAAACACGGAAAATCAGGAAATCAACGAAGGGCTTGTACGGTTTGATGTAATCTGTTATGTGCGGCTGCCGGAGCGGAACGGAGAAAAGACGTCCGACGGAAAAAAGAAGCCGCTGACCCAGATAATCATCAATCTGGAGATGCAGAAGGACCAGCCCAGGGAATACCAGATTTTAAATCGTGCTGTTTTTTATGTGAGCCGGCAGATTTCCGCTCAGAAGGAGAGGGACTTTACGGGCTCCCATTACGACGATATCAAGAGCGTGTACTCTATCTGGATTTGCATGAATATGGAGGAAAACAGCATGAGCCATATTCATCTGACAAAAGAGGATATGATGGGAAGCCAGCCGTGGAGGGGAGGACTGGACCTGTTCCATATCGTTATGATTGGGATTGGAAAAGACCTGCCCGGACAGGAAGAAAACTATGAACTGCACCGTTTTTTGGGAACCATATTTTCCCAAAAGCTTGCGGTGGAAGAAAAATTAAACATATTACAGGAATACGATGTTCCTGTGGAAGAAGAATTCAGAAAGGATGTGAACGAGATGTGTAACTTAGGTGAAGGAATTTTGGAAGACGGCATTGAGATTGGATGGCAGCGCTGTCTGGAAGAAGGCAGGAAAGAAAGCCAGCAAATGATTAGAAATATGCACAAAAACGGCTTTACCGCAGAACAGATAGCGGCAGCTATTGATAAGGATTTGGAAGAGGTGCAGGCTATTCTGGCAGGTTCACCGCAGGGATGAGCTCCGATATAGGATTTGATGAACGGAGGGAGGCGGAAAGGTTCACATGCAGGAAAGAACACAAAAACAGGAAGCCCTGCTTTCCCTGTTGGAACAGAAGGGCTATCCGCAGGACCTCTGTCAGGAAATCCTGCGGTACATGAGAACGGACTATATGGTAGACAGAATGACGGCATACTTGCAGCAAAATGCGCATCCCTCGCCGGAAGAGGCAGTGGATGAAATGCTTGCCATTTTAGAAGACCCCAAGGCAAAGGCGCGGAAAAAAGGTGTCTCCAAAACAAAGACGGATGGCAAAGCTGCAACGAAGCAAAAGAAAACGGAACAGGGAAGTGCAGAAGGCTCCTTTAAGATAGAGGAAAATCTTCCCGACCTGTTTATCCGCAGCATCTCTATTGACTGGGACAAGCTGGAGGACGGCTCCTATGTAAAAGAAATTCCGGCGCTTAACAGCCTGCGGGAGTTTCGGTTCCGGAAACGGATTACCTTTTTCGTGGGAGAAAACGGTTCCGGCAAGTCCACCCTGTTAGAAGCGCTGGCGATTGCCAAGGGACTGAACCCGGAAGGTGGTACAAGAAATTATAATTTCAGCACCTATGACGATTATTCAACGTTAAAGTCGGCGATTACCTTTCAAAGCGGTATGCTGAAACCGAAGTGGAGCTACTTTTTGCGGGCAGAGAGCTTTTACAACGTGGCATCGGAGGCAGCGCGCAACTATAACGATGACGGATGCATGACGGACTTTCATGCACGTTCCCATGGGGAAAGCTTTTTAGAGTTTATTTTAGAGAATGATGAGAAAGGGCTGTATTTTATGGACGAGCCCGAGGCAGCACTGTCACCGCAGCGGCAGTTGACATTACTTTTGCATCTGGTGAAAATGGCAGAAAAAGGCTCCCAGTTCATCATTGTGACCCATTCCCCGATTTTGCTGGGGACACCGGATGCGGATATTGTTTCCTTTGATGAGGGAGAACTGCACAGGATTTCCTACGAGGAAACGGAAAGCTATCAGGTGACGAAATTATTTTTGGAAAACAGGGAAGTTATGCTGCGGCAGTTATTACAGGAGGAAACAGAGTGCGAAACAGATGCCGGAATCTGATACTGGATTTTACACATGTTTATAAGGATGAAACGGTCCGGGACAGGGAACAGTTTCAGTGGATTGACTGCTCCGATATTGCGGAAAGTCATTTGTACTGCTCCCCGTCCGCCTATGAAGAAATCCGAAAGAGGATTGAACCGTTTGGAATTTCCGGAATTCATTTTATTGATTCCGGAAATTATCATTATGTAACCAAAATTATGACGGATTTTCTAAAAGAGCCGTTTGTTTTAGTCTGCTTCGACCACCATACGGATATGCAGAAACCTATGGTGGAGGGAATGACAAGCTGCGGGGACTGGGCAGGACAGGTGCTCAGGGAAAACGCATATTTGCAGCAGTTGGTTTTGATTGGACCGCCGCAGCGCGATATAGACGGGATAGAAATCGGAAAACCGCAGACACAAAGCACACAAACCGAGGAGAAGGGCAAGCTCCTTACATTTTCGGAAGAAGAATTACAAAACGACACGGCAAAGGCGAAGGTTGCACAGATAAAAGAGGGACTGCCGTTTTACATTTCCATCGATAAAGATGTCCTGAGCAGAAGGTTTACGGAGACGAACTGGAATCAGGGAGACATGCCTCTGCCCATGCTGGAGCATCTGCTGCGGTTTTTCTTACAGAAGGGAAAAGTATGCGGCGTGGATATCTGTGGGGAATGCCGGATGGATATGCCGCTGCCGGAGTATCTGGAGGCGGAAGAAATCAACGGTGAAATCAATGTGGAGCTCTACCGGTATGTCAAAAGCCACATGATAGCAAAATAAATTTGATTTGCGGAAAAGGAGAACAGGATGCATAAATTAAGTATTCAGTCAACAGGAGCCATTGCACAGCATGATTTGGAAAAAGGCTACCGGCAGATAGCGGAAGCCGGTTTTAGCTGTGTGGACTTTGGATTTGACAGCTTTTTACAGGGCTGGATGATTCAGAATGACAATATCAATAAAGTTTTTCTCCGCCCCATAGAGGAAATCTGGGAAGATTTTAAGCCCCATGCGGAGCTTGCGGCGAAATACGGTCTTACCTTTGAACAGTCCCATGCGCCCTTTCCCTTGAAAACGCCGGGAAGGGACACCTTAAATAAAAAGATGATGCAGGCAACGGAAAACTGCTTTGCCATTGCCCACAGAATGGGATGCCGCTATATTGTGGAGCATCCGGTGCACCTGTGGAATGCCGCCAGGGAAGAACAGTACGCTTATAATAAGGAAATGTATCTCTCCCTCATCGCTATGGCCAAGGAGAATAAACTGACGGTCTGTCTGGAAAATTTATTTGTAGAAAGAAATGTCCATTTGTTTGAGGGTATGGGCTCCGACATAGCGGAGTCCGTCCGGCTCATAGATGAGCTGAATGAAGCGGCGGGTGAAGAACTGTTTGGCTTCTGCTTCGACACGGGCCATGCCAATCTTCTTGGAAAGAATATGTATCAGTCGCTTACCATGCTGGGAAACCGCCTCAAGATTCTGCACATACACGACAACGACGGCGTCAGCGATCTTCATACCATGCCTTTCACCTTTGAAAGAAGCTGGAACAGCTGCGCTACGGACTGGGAAGGTTTTCTGTGCGGACTTCACGACATTCATTATGAAGGTGTCTTAAACTTTGAGGTGTTCCGCCTGATGAACAGCTTTCCGGAGGAGATTCATCCGGCAGTTTTACGGCTTCTTGAGGAAACAGGGCAGTATTTCAGTAAAAAAATACAGGAGTCCGCAGACGGAAAAAGAAAAAACGAAAATCCTTAAATTTTTATGAAATTAGGGTAAGGGCTATTGAAAAAAAAGACGATATCACGTACACTATTTCGTAAAGAGAAAACAAGGAGGAGTCAGTTATGACAAAAGCAGAAGTTTTAAAGAAAGAAATTTTAAGACAGTATAGAAGTGTTAGACAGTTCGCTATAGAAATGAATATCCCGTACAGCACCCTCGTTACCGCGCTGGACAGAGGAATTGACGGAATGGCTTACGGCACCGTAATCAAAATGTGCGATAAGCTCCGCTTAAACCCGGTAGACTTCAGCTCATTAGAGAGGGATGCTTCCTTAGGCGCCGTTCTTTTGGAGAACCGTGTTATGCAGTACTATGTAAAGTTAAACCAGGAAGGCAGAGACAAGATCTTAGGTCTTATGGACGACTTTATCCAGATTGACAAGTACAAAGCAAAATCCAAAAACAAATAAGCCGGTATGAGGCTTTAACGGGGAAAAAGATGAAGTATGATTATCTGATTGTAGGGGCGGGGCTCTTTGGCGCGGTGTTTGCCGGGGAGGCTGCCCTGCATGGCAAAAAATGTCTGGTAATTGACAAGAGAAACCATATTGCCGGCAATATTTACACGGAAGAAATTAAGGGCATCCGGGTACACAAGTACGGTGCCCATATTTTTCATACGTCAGACAAAAAAATCTGGGACTATGTAAACCGGTTTGCAGAGTTCAACCACTATATCAATTCGCCGGTGGCTGTTTACAAGGATGAGCTGTACAATCTTCCTTTTAATATGAACACCTTCAGCAAAATGTGGAATATCAAAACTCCCGCGGAAGCAAAGCAGAAGATTGCGGAGCAGATTGCGGATTTAGCCATTGAAAACCCGTCCAACTTAGAGGAACAGGCATTGTCCTTAGTGGGCAGGGATGTCTATGAAAAGCTGATTAAGGGCTACACGGAAAAGCAGTGGGGCAGGGATTGCAAGGATTTACCCGCCTTTATCATCAAGAGACTTCCGCTCCGCTTTGTGTATGACAACAATTATTTCAACGACCCTTATCAGGGCATTCCCAAGGGCGGTTATACCGCCATTGTGGAAAAGATGCTGGAAGGCACGCCGGTACGCCTCGGTATTTCTTATGAGGATTTTAAAAAGGAAAACGAAGCAAAGAGTGAGCAGGCGGACAGCTTTGACAAGGTACTTTATACCGGTATGATTGATGAGTATTTCCATTACTGCTTCGGGGAGCTGCAGTACCGCACGGTGCATTTTGAAGAGGAGATCATCGAAGGCTGCGACAACTACCAGGGCAATGCGGTGGTCAATTATACGGACAGGGAGGTTCCTTACACCCGTATTATTGAGCATAAGCATTTTGAGTTCGGCAAACAGCCGGACACGGTTATTTCAAGAGAATATTCCGATAGCTGGAAAAAAGGCGACGAGCCGTATTATCCGGTCAACGATGAACGGAACAACGCACTCTATGAAAAATACAGGGAACTGGCGGCAAAGGAAAAGAATGTGCTCTTCGGAGGAAGACTCGGACAGTACCGCTATTACGATATGGATAAGGTAATAGCAGCAGCCCTTGCCATGGCGGAAGAAGAATTTAACAGTAACTGTTAAAAATCATGCCGCTGTAAGCACTTGTCATATAAGGATTGATAAAATTGTGTCCCGGGTTTTTGTAAGCCACGATGGTACGGTCCACGTACTCCATCGGGTTTATGGAAACCTGGGTTGTTTTTTTGAGTAAAGATTCGGCAAAACCGGACAGCGTCTGATAGGAAGAGACATCCTCTCCGGCGTCTTCGGCTTCTTCGGAAGCAATCGCTTCTTTCAGACGATCCTCATCAATGGACATGGTTTTGTCCGACTGGGCGGAAATGCCGATTTTCTGCAGGGAGTCCTGATAACGCAGCGCAATGGCGCCCATTTCCCGAACCAGACGGTTTGTACCGCCGAAACGCTCGGCATAATTGCCGGCGGCGCTGATAAAGGTATTATAGCTGCCAATCAGGGAATTGATATTGTCGGTGATGGAATCCACATCGGTCTTTAAGCCGACGGTTACGGTTTCGTCGGGCGCAGTAAGTCCCTTTAATTCCACATCGAACATTTTGCCGATGGTAAAGCTGTTGGATGCGGTGGTGCGCTCCTCTCCGTTTAATAAGAAGGAAGCGTTCGATGCCTGACGGGTAGTGTACTGCAGACCGAAATAGGAAACGGCTCCGCTTAGGGAGTCTGAATTGCCCTCACTTACCCGGAACAGTTCATCCCTTCCTTCGGGAAGACCGGTCTGCGCGGAAGAAAGAATTAAGGCGCTGCGGGCTTCTCCCTCGTCTAAGCGGGCGCGCACGCCGATGTTGGTATGGTTAATCAGTCTTGCCAGACGCTTCTGGACATCCTTGTTGCTTTCATTTTCACTGATACTGAACTGGAATTCATAGTTCATGCCGCCGGTGTTGATTTCAAAGGCATAGGTGCCGGCAGACAGGGAAACCGGTTCGTTCGGCAGATAGGAGCCTCTGTTTTCCTGGGAAGCGGCAAGGCTTTTTACCTGCAGATTTAAGGAGGGTGCGGAAGCGCTGTCGGCAGCATCGCCGATAAAGGCGACATCCACCGCATCGGGATTGGAAGAATAGGCGGTGTTCTTTTTTAAAGTACGTTCCGGTTCCAGTCCGCCCATGGAAGCGATGGTATTATAAAGGAGCCGTGCGTTCTCTTTGATGTTCACGGCATACTCCTGGGTTTCCTTCTGCGTAACGTCAAGGTACCAGGGGGATTCTTTGTTTATTTTTAAAATGGACTTGTAAACGCTTTCCAGCTCGCTTTTTTTGTGCGTGTCAAAGCGGGTGATGTTTTTCGGCGCGTAGGCCGTCAGATAGTGATTGTAGACGGTATTGGAAATCATGTTACCCAAAGAAAACCCTCCTTTCTTCCTTGAAATAAGCATATGCCGCGTGAAAATCCTTTTTCACGGTAGCGGTATCAACATGCATAAGGGTAA
>OHHH01000633.1_pt1 | contig 12206 bp, 9 predicted proteins | sample 1567951 | NCBI WGS metagenome assembly OHHH01 (sample SAMEA3879550, study PRJEB24766) | human gut metagenome | biome: human-associated habitat; feature: feces | place: USA | collected 1985/1987 | reverse complement strand
AAAACAGAAAGTGTAGAAGAAATGATACAGGAAATGGAAGAAGAAATTCTTGATGAAGTTCTTGCAGAATATCCGCAACTGGAAAGATACAAACGACTTGATTTATCAAAAGCAGCCGGAAAAGTTATGAAAAAGTAACAAATAGTGTAAAATCTGACCAAAACGGTTGCGGTGACATTCTGTAATATGATACACTGAGCAATGAGAGAGGGCTTATCTTATGATGGAACATGACGACTGGAATTGGAAGATTACATACAAAAGTCTGATAGACGAAAAAGAACTGTTATCCCTGCAGAAGCACTTCTGCAGTGCTTCCGGTTTGTGTGCCGGCTGTGTGGATGCTTACGGAAAGATGCGCACGGAATTTACCGGAGACAAGGAAGACTTGGACAGACTCCGGAGCATCGTGACGGACAGGCAGATAGAGGAAGCCTTAAAACGCGTGAAAGAAGGCTCCTTAGAAGAGCTTGTGGTAGAGGACACGGAGCTTCCCTACGTGAAGTATGCCGTGCTTTCCGTCCGGGTAAAGGGAAGGGTCATGATAAACTGGGTGCTGCTTGGCATCCTGAACGATACGGAAGAAGAGCCGGGAGTGCCGGCAGGCTGTCACAATGCCCTGTCCGAGATGAATTTCTACAAGGACATCGATCTGCTGATGGTCTGCTCCCGGCTTATTTTTGAAAATAAATGCAGGACACTGCTTGCGGACGAGCCCGCAGGAAAGATACCGGAGACGGCTTTCAAAAAGGACAGGCAGGACGAAATCGTTGCCCTGACAGAGCTTCTTGACAGTGAGGATGCCGTGGAAGTGATTATGGCAAAATTCCTGCAGATTACCGTAAGCACCCTGAAATTATCCGGCGGCTTTGTATGCCACATGGACAGAAAAGAACGGACGGCGGATATTCTGGCGCAGTGGTACGGAAGAGGAAATGTTTCCCCGTTTGAAAAAACAAGGGGAATTCCTGCGGAGGATATTCTGTTTACGAAGGAGCCTCTGATTGTGGACTCCGACTCCATACAGGGCAATCCGGAAGCGGAAAAGTGGTACCGGGACGGTGTAAGGGCATTCCTTCTGTATCCGCTTATGGAAAATGAAGAGAGCAGCATGTGCCTCTCTTTGTGCCAGTTAAACGAAGAGCGTTATTTTGACGGCGGAGAGGTACGGTTTATCTCCGGCGCCGTAAAGATTTTACAGAGCATTTTAGGAAAACGTATCCAGAAAAATTCCCTGTCCTGCGCCTATGTGTCCATGGAGTCCGTACTGGACGGCATGAAATGCGGCATTTACATCCGGGAGCCGGAAAGCGGACAGGTCTTGTTTTCCAATAAGATTTTGCAGAACACCTTTGCAAAGGAACTGGAGGCAGGAACCTTCGGGGAGCTTTTAACGCAGAAACTGCCGTTTCGATACGAAACGGCGCCCAAGACGGATGAAGAGGGCGAGACCTGCAACTGGTTTGACGTGACGTTTTCGGATGTCACCTGGGTGGACGGCAGAAAGGTACAGATGTATGCCGTCTATGATGTGACCGACAGAAAGGTATACCAGAAGAAGGTGGAGCAGCAGACCTATACGGATTTCCTGACGGGACTTTACAACCGTATCTGCTGTGAAAGAGACCTGGCGGTTTACGTGGACAACGCCGGTGAAAAACAGAAAAAGGGCGCTCTGCTGTATCTGGATCTAGACGATTTCAAGCATATCAATGACGGACTGGGACACCAGTACGGCGATATGCTGTTAAAGCAGATTTCAAGAGAACTGAAAAAGGTAAAGGGTATCGGGCAGAACTGCTACCGGGTCGGCGGCGATGAATTCATCATCATCATTCCGCCGGAAGAATACGGCGAGTACGACCGCATTCTTTCCGACATACAGGATATTTTCTTAAGACCCTGGAATTTAAAAGATATGGATTACTACTGCACCATGAGTATGGGTGTGGTGGAGTATCCCCAGAACGGACAGGGTATTCAGGATTTGATTAAAAAAGCGGACATTGCCATGTTTGAAGCCAAGAAAAACGGCAAGAACAGGGTAATTCGTTATGAGGACGGTCTGGACAGCAAGTCCGGCAGAAGGCTGACCATGGAGAAAAACATGAGGGATGCCACGGTTGCCGGTTACAAGGAATTTGAAATTTATTACCAGCCCATTATGGATATTTCCAGACCCGGTGCTCCCTGTACGGGTGCGGAGGCACTGCTTCGCTGGAACAGCGCCTCACTTGGATTTATTTCCCCGGCGGACTTTATTCCTTTAGCGGAGTATCTGGGGCTCATCAATCCCATCGGCTACCATGTGCTTCTGGAAGCCTGCAGGGAGTGCCGCAGATGGAACGAGAACGGTCATCCCGAATACAAGGTAAATGTCAATCTTTCGGTGGTGCAGCTTTTGCAGCCGGATATTGTGGAGTCCGTGGAAAGAGCGTTGGACGAAACCGGTATTTCCCCGAAAAATCTGACACTGGAAGTAACGGAAAGCCTTGCCATCAACGATATGAACCGCATGAAGGAAATCTTAGGCAATATCCGGAAGCTTGGCGTACGCATTGCACTGGATGATTTCGGCACCGGCTATTCTTCCTTAAACCATATAAGGGAGCTGCCCTTTGATGTTATCAAAGTCGACCAGAGCTTTGTCAAGGACCTGGCGGAGGATGCCTATTCCCAGTCCTTCATTAAGATGGTGGCGGAGTTGGCGCAGACCATCGGCGTGAACATCTGCGTGGAGGGCATTGAAACGAAGGAACAGTACCGCCTGCTCGGCGATATGAAGGTGCGTATGGTGCAGGGCTACTACTTTGCGCGTCCCTTAAAACGGGAAGTTTTTGAAGCGGATTATGTGCCGGAGCTTGCAGAGAAAAAAGAAACGCAGCCTTCTGCCAAACTTCTTGCGTTTCCCGAAAAAGCCACTTGAAATCCCTTATAAAATCATGTAGTATGGACTTATGAGCTACACAACTGGCGGAAACAGCAACTGCTGTCGTGGGAGTACCCATAGGAAGTGTAGAAATAAGAAAATGCCGACCGCCTGGGCGAACACATATCTGCCGCTCAGGCGGTTTTATTGTTTGGAAACGGAGGAAACGAACATGGTATCATTACAACAGGAACTGATGGAAAACAGCTACCCCGGCAGAGGCATTGTCCTTGGCAAATCCGGCAATGGCAAATATGCGGTCAGCGCATACTTTATTATGGGAAGAAGTGTAAACAGCCGCAACCGTATTTTTGTACAGGACGGCGAAGGTATCCGCACACAGGCATTTGATCCTTCCAAGTTAGAGGATCCCTCTCTTATCATTTATGCACCCGTCAGAGTACTCGGCAACAAGACCATCGTCACAAACGGTGACCAGACCGACACCATTTACGAAGGCATGGATAAGCAGCTTACTTTTGAACAGTCTTTACGCTGCCGTAAGTTTGAGCCGGACGCTCCCAACTACACACCGAGAATTTCCGGTATCATTCATCTGGAGAACGGCAGCTTCAACTACGCCATGTCCATCTTAAAGAGCAACCACGGTGACCCGGACTCCTGCCGCCGCTATACTTTTGCATATGAAAATCCCAAGGCAGGCGAGGGACATTTTATCCATACCTATATGCATGACGGCAACCCACTGCCCAGCTTTGAAGGCGAACCGAAGGAAGTGGAAATTCCCAATGACATTGATGCGTTTACCGATATGCTGTGGAACAGCTTAAACGAAGACAACAAGGTTTCCTTATTTGTCAGATACATTGATGTGGAAACCGGCAGATACGAAACCAGAATTGTCAACAAGAACAAATAGGCATGCCTTTTACGGCACATAGAAAGGAATACAGTTATTATGAACGAAATCGAATTAAAATACGGATGTAACCCCAACCAGAAGCCTTCCCGCATTTTTATGGAAGACGGTAGCGACCTGCCCGTTACGGTGTTAAACGGCAAGCCCGGCTATATTAACTTTCTGGATGCTTTTAACGGCTGGCAGCTTGTAAAGGAATTAAAGGAAGCAACCGGTCTTCCCGCAGCCACATCCTTTAAGCATGTTTCTCCTGCCGGCGCGGCGCTGGGACTTCATATGTCCGAAACATTAAAGAAGATTTACTGGGTGGACGATTTAGGAGAGCTTTCTCCTCTGGCATGTGCGTATGCGAGAGCAAGAGGTGCGGACAGAATGTCTTCCTTCGGTGATTTCATTGCCCTTTCCGACGTATGCGACGAGGATACCGCCCGCCTGATTAAACGAGAGGTTTCCGACGGTGTTATCGCTCCCGGCTATACCGAAAAGGCACTGGAGCTTCTGAAATCCAAAAAGAAGGGTAACTACAATATTATCCGGATTGATCCCTCCTATGTACCGGCGCCTATCGAAAAAAAGCAGGTGTACGGCATTACCTTTGAACAGGGCAGAAACGAGTTAAAGATTGACAAAGAGCTTTTAAGCAATATCGTAACCCAGAATAAGGACATTCCCGAAAGCGCCCTTCGCGACATGAAGGTAGCGCTCATTACCTTAAAATACACCCAGTCCAATTCCGTATGCTATGTAAAGGACGGTCAGGCAATCGGTATCGGCGCAGGACAGCAGTCCCGTGTACACTGCACCAGACTTGCCGGACAGAAAGCGGATAACTGGTTCTTACGTCAGGCACCGCAGGTTCTTTCCTTACAGTTTGTAGATTCCCTGGGCAGAGCGGACAGGGACAACGCCATCGACAATTACATCGGCGACGAATATATGGATGTACTGGCAGAGGGCGCATGGCAGAGAGTATTCAAGGAAAAGCCCCCTGTATTTACCGCAGAGGAAAAGAGAGCATGGCTTGACGGCTTAAAGGATGTTACCTTAGGCTCCGATGCGTTCTTCCCGTTCTCTGACAACGTGGAAAGGGCACACAAGAGCGGCGTGAAGTACATCGTACAGCCCGGCGGTTCCGTCAGGGATGATCTGGTGATTTCCTGCTGCGACAAGTACAATATGGCAATGGTATTTACCGGCATCCGTCTGTTCCATCACTAATAAGGAACCGGGCGGCACGGACATCTTCACGGACAATAAGGAATAAAACTATGACACTGAAAGATTTGGAAGCATTTGACCCTGTTACCATACAATGCCACGACAATCCGGATGCGGATGCACTGGGAGCCGGCTTTGGTCTGTATGCCTATTTCAAGAGCCTGGGCAGACAGACAAGGCTTATTTACAGCGGCAGAAATCCCGTCCAGAAGTCCAATCTGAAAATCATGATTGATGAACTGCATATACCGGTGGAATATGTACGCCCGGACGAAGAACAGCCCCTTTTTATAAAGGGGCTGCTTGTGACAGTGGACTGTCAGTACGGCGCGGGCAATGTGACGAAGATAGCGGCTGACACGGTAGCCATTGTGGACCATCATCAGGTGGAAATAGACGATGTGCCTTTAAGCCTGATTGTGCCGGCACTGGGAAGCTGCTGCACACTTGTGTGGAAGCTTCTGCGTGATGAAAAATTCGATATAAAGACGGAGCCGGGATTGGAAACGGCTCTGTATTACGGACTGTATACGGATACGAACCAGCTTTCCGAAATCCGCAATCCTCTCGACATGGATATGCGGGATGACCTGGCATTTGATGCCGGTCTTATCAATTATTTCAAAAATTCCAACCTTTCCTTAAAGGAGCTGGAGATTGCGGGAGTAGCATTGATACGCTACAGCTTCAACGAGGATTATAACTTTGCGGTGATTAAGGCACAGCCCTGCGACCCTAATATATTGGGACTTATCAGTGATTTTCTGCTGCAGGTGGATGTGATTACCAGTTGTCTGGTGTTTAACGAAAACGCGGACGGCTATAAGTTTTCCGTACGAAGCTGCATCAGGGAAGTGAATGCCAGCGAGCTGGCGTCCTATTTATGCGAGGGCATAGGCTCCGGCGGCGGGCACTATGAAAAAGCGGGCGGATTTGTCAGTAAGAAGCTTTATGAGAAGCATTATCCCACCCTACATCCGGAAGCGTACTTCAACAACCGCATGAACCAGTATTTTGACAGCTTTGATCTGATTTATGCGGCGGACTATGACATTGACACCTCTGACATGAAGAAATACAGCAAAAAGAAAATCCCCATCGGCTTTGTGAAAGCGGATGAGGTGCTCCCGGCAGGTACGCCGATTACCATTCGTACCCTGGAAGGGGATGTGGATATGACCATTGAAGATGATCTGTATATCATGATTGGCATCAAAGGCGAGGTCTATCCCAACCGGAGAGCCAAATTTGAAAAAAGCTATCAGGTGCTTCCGGATAAATATGTGTTTGAAACCTATGCGCTGTCGGCGGATTATGTGCCGACCATAAAGAACCGGAACGACGGAAGCACCCTGCATCTGACCGATTATGCAAGAGCCTGCGTGCCCACGGGGCAGGTGCATATCCATGCCCGGGAATTGACAAGAGGTGTAAAGGTTTTTACAGCATGGGATAAAAGTAAGTATATGCTGGGGAAACCGGGGGATTTTCTGGCTGTACGCTGTGAGGACAGACACGACATTTATGTGGTAGAAAGGGATATATTTGGTAAAACCTATGAAGAAACCGTATAAGTATGATGCGTTTATCAGCTACCGCCATGCAGATCTTGACAGGTTTGTGGCGGAAAATCTGCAGAAGCAGTTGGAGTGGTTTAAGATACCCGGCTCTCTTAAGAAGGATAAAAAGCTTTCCCGGACAAAGATTGAAAGAATCTTTCGGGATAAGGACGAGCTGCCTCTTACCAATAATTTAGAGGACCCTATCCGGAAGGCGCTGGAGGAGTCGGAATACCTGATTGTCATCTGTTCTCCCAGACTGAAGGAGTCTTTGTGGTGCCGCAAGGAAATAGAAACCTTTATCAGCCTGCACGGCAGGGAAAATATTTTTGCGGTTCTGGTGGAAGGGGAGCCTGCGGAGTCCTTCCCGGAGGAACTTTTATACCGGGAAAAAACGGTTACTCATCCGGACGGCAGCACGGAAACCGTAAAAGAGGAAATGGAACCGCTGGCGGCGGATGTGCGCGGCAAAAATAAGAGAGATGTCCTGAAGGTCATGAAAACCGAAAAGCTGCGTCTGATAGCTCCCATGCTGGGTGTTGGCTTTGATGACTTAAAGCAGCGCCACCGGGAACAGAAATTAAAGAAAACCCTCGGCTTTACCGCAGCGGGAGCTGCCGTATGTCTGGCATTCGGAGTTGTCAGCACCGCCATGGTCATGCAGATACGGGAGCAGAAAAAGCAGATCCAGATACAGAACGACTCCCTTGCAGAGCAGGCGGCGCAGATTAGCAGCCAGAACGATATTCTCTCCAGAGAGCAGGCACTCAGTCTGGCAGAGGAATCCGGGCGGCTTTTGAAAAAGGGCGACAGAATAGGCGCCATGCAGACGGCAATCAGCGCCCTGACGGAGTATGACGGCATTGCCATGCCCTATACGGCACAGGCACAGAAAGCTCTGACGGACAGTCTGTATGTATATAACCGGACGGGAGATTTTTTAAGCCGGTACGAAGTGAAGACGGACAGCGTGATTACGGATATGCAGTCTTCCGGGGACATGTCTTATTATGCACTGAAGGAAAGTGCGGGAGACATTACGGTAAAAGAAAGCGAATACGGACATACGGTGGGGAAGCTTGCAGGTTTGTCGGGCTACTCGGACGGCGGTATGTTTTTTATAGATGACAGCAGACTGGTCTATCAGAACGAAGAAAAGGAACTGCTGGTATTTGATGCCAAGACCGGGAAAACCGAAAAGCCGGAGCTGCCGGGCAGCGCTTACAATTACTATCTGTCAGAGGACAGAACCCGGATAGCGGTAAGCGGTTACAATTATCTCCGTATTATAGACGCAGAGGATTATACAGAGGTTCAGAACTTGGACGAATACTGCAAGGAACAGACCGGACGGATTTATTTTAACGAAGATTCCACGGCGGTGGTGCTTACCCTGCGAAACAGCGACGATATAATGTCGGAGGACAGAAGGCTTCTGTATCTTGGCCTGACGGATGATACAAAGAGATATTCCGACCGGAAGACGGCATATGTGGAGGATGTGGCTTTTAAGGACGGCTGCATGTATGTGCTGACCTACGAAAGCAGGGACGAATTGTATTCTGTTTTCGACAGCTATCTGGAGGCCTATGAGGAAAGCACGGGAAAGCTGCTCTATAAAAAGGAATATAAAAATGCCATGCTGAATGATATTCTGTTTTCCAAAGGGGATGACGACAGCATGCTTCTGTACGGCGGCTATGAAGCCGATGCCGTCAGCCGGAAAAACGGCGAGGTTTACCTGCGCGCCGAGACGGGCATCAGCGGCATTGTGTATGCGGAGGCGGTAAACGGCGCCAACCTGTATTCCTATATTACGAGCGACGGCTGCCAGTATATCATGAGCTATGAAAATAACGTATCCTTTACCCATGGCGTCACCTTCGACTGCTTTACTGACAGGATTTATTATACGGTAAGACTCGCACAGGGCTTTGTGATGGCAACGCATACGGAGAACCGGGCGGTGTGCTATCAGCGCTTTTATCCGACGGACGATACCCTGACGGACAAAACACCCGACAGAGAGGATACCGAGGTGCTGTGGGGCAACGAGGTACAGGAAACCGCAAAGGAAAAGGGATACGTCCTGCCGAAGCTGGCGGAAAGCATTTTTTATAACGAAGACAAAACCATTACGTTTGTAACGTATCAGGATTCTTCCCTTAGGATGTATGATACGGCTTCGGGAGAACTGCTTGCGGAAATCACGGATACACCGGGCGATGCTTCGGAGTATTACGGGAAGGATGCCCAGGGCAATTATTATGTGGGCTTCGGTTCCTGGGCGTATATGATGAGCCCCCGGAATGAAAATCTGGCGTTCTTACGCGGCATGCTGCAGATTGATGAGTCTGGAAAACTGCTTACGGCGGACAATCTGGACAATTACTACTTATGCCCGGTATACACTTTGGATGAACTGCTTGCTATGGCAGAGGCAGATGTGGTAAAATATACGCAAAACGAAATTACGGAATAAACGGAAACAGGAAGGTTTTAGTATGAGCGAGACAGAAAGCAAAAATTTTATTGAACAGATTATAGAGAAGGATCTGGCGGATGGATTTTACGATACCGTGCACACCCGTTTTCCTCCCGAACCCAACGGCTATCTTCACATCGGACATGCCAAGAGTATTCTTTTAAACTACGGACTGGCGCAGAAGTACAACGGCAAGTTCAACATGCGATTTGACGATACCAACCCGACCAAGGAAAAGGAAGAGTTCGTAGACTCCATCAAAGCGGATGTGGAATGGCTGGGTGCCGACTGGGAAGACAGACTTTTCTTTGCATCCAACTATTTTGAGCAGATGTACGAAGCAGCTGTAAAGCTGATTAAAAAAGGAAAAGCCTATGTATCCGACTTGTCCGCAGAGCAGATGAAGGAATACAGAGGCACGCTGACTGAGCCCGGAAAAGAAGACCCGGCAGCAGGCAGAAGCATTGAGGAGAACTTACAGTTATTTGAGGACATGTGCGCCGGCAAATTCGCGGACGGCGAAAAGGTGCTCCGTGCCCGTATCGATATGGCTTCTCCCAACATGAACATGAGAGACCCGGTTATTTACCGTGTAGCCCATATGACCCACCACAATACCGGCGACAAATGGTGCATTTATCCCATGTACGATTTCGCACATCCCATTGAGGATGCCATTGAAGGCATTACCCATTCCATCTGTACCCTGGAGTTTGAAGACCACAGACCTCTGTACGACTGGGTGGTAAGAGAATTAGAATACCCGCATCCTCCCAAACAGATTGAGTTTGCAAAGCTGTATCTGAAAAATGTGGTGACCGGCAAGAGATACATCAAAAAATTAGTGGAGGAAGGCATCGTGGACGGCTGGGACGACCCCAGACTGGTTTCCATCGCCGCGCTGAGAAGACGCGGTTTTACCCCGGAATCCATTAAAATGTTCGTAGAACTCTGCGGTGTTTCCAAGGCAAATTCCATTGCCGATTATGCGATGCTTGAATACTGCATCCGCGAGGACTTAAAGATGAAGCGTCCCCGTATGATGGCGGTTTTAAATCCGGTAAAGCTTGTGATCGACAACTATCCCGAGGGACAGACCGAGATGCTTACCGCTGCCAACAACTTGGAGAATGAGTCCTTGGGCAGCAGGGAAATCCCGTTCGGCAGAGAGCTTTATATTGAAAGAGAAGATTTCATGGAGGAGCCTCCTAAAAAATATTTCCGACTGTTCCCCGGCAACGAAGTGCGTCTGATGAATGCTTACTTTGTCACCTGCACCGGTTGTGTGAAGGACGAGAACGGCAACGTGACGGAAGTGCACTGTACCTATGACCCCGCATCCAGAGGCGGCAACAGCCCGGATGGAAGAAAAGTAAAGGGTACCATTCACTGGGTTCCCGCAAAGGAAGCCGTAAAAGCAGAGGTCAGACTGTACGAAAACATCATTGACGAAGAAAAGGGCGTTTACAACGAGGACGGCAGCTTAAACTTAAATCCCAATTCCCTGACAATCTTAAAGGAATGTTATGCAGAGCCGGCGCTTAAGGATGCTAAAGCCTATGAAAGCTTCCAGTTTGTCAGAAACGGATTTTTCTGTGTGGACTGCAAGGATTCCAGAGAAGGAGCCTTGGTCTTTAACAGGATTGTATCCTTGAAGAGCTCATTCGTGTTACCAAAGAAGGAGGATTAATTATGGGCAATTTATTGTCAGGATTATCGGATTTGGGTCTTGGGGATCTGGAAGGTGCCAAATTATATGAGGATCCGAATAAGAATCAGGACAGTAATAAGGGGAAGAAAGCAGCAGAAATCGAAGAAAAAGACTTAATCTATGACAGAAATTACGACTGCCCGGTCTGCGGGGAAAAGATTACGGCAAAGACCATGAAGGCGGGAAAGCAAGACTGATACGGACCGACGACGATCTGCGTTCTGTTTTCGAGGGCATTGATGCCTATAAATACGACGTGATATGCTGCCCGAAATGCGGCTATTCCGCGCTTATCCGCTTTTTTAAGCCCATGCCGGAAGGGCAGGTGCGTCTTATCCGGGAAAAAATCTGCCAGCATATTAAACTGAAGCCTCACACGGGAGATACCTATACCTATGAGGAGGCTATGGAGCATTATAAGGTGGCGCTTGCCTGCTCCATCGTAAAACAGGCAAGAAACAGTGAAAAAGCCTATACCTGCCTAAAAGCGGCATGGGTGCTCCGCGGCTGGAGAGAAACCCTGGAAAGGGAACCCGGCACGGAAGAAAAGAGAGCCGAATTAAAGGCACAGGAAAAAGAGTATCTGAAAAACGCCATGGAGGGCTTTATTGCAGCGGAAGCAGCGGAAAGCTTCCCTATCTGCGGTATGGACGATACCACACTGGAATACCTGATTGCCAATCTGGCTTTCGAACTCGGCAAGTATGACATCGCTTCCAAGCTCATATCCGAGATTCTGATAAGGCCCTATGCCAACTCCCGCATGAAGGAAAAGACAAGGGAATTGAAGGATGCCGTTTTAGCAGAACTTCGAAAAAATAAGGCATAAAGTCTTTTTACCGGCATAACAGGCGGTACCGATAAATACAGACAGAAATAAAAAGGACGTATGAAAGAAAATTCATACGTCCTTTTTATGGTTCCGGTCAATAAACATGTAATCGGACCGGCTGATTATTCATTTTTCTCATCGTCTTCGTCGAAGAATTCTTCTACTTCATCGATTTTTTCGTCTGCCTTTTCAGTAACATCTTCTACTACGGAAGAAAGCTCTTCAAAGGGGGTATCTTCTTTTTCTGCAGGTGCTTCTGCCTCGGGAGCTTCCGCAGCGGCTTCCTTTTCTTCAACGGGGGCATCAGCAGGTGCCTCCTCTTTTGCGGGAGCTTCTTCTTTATCTTCTGCAGGAGCATTCTCATGACTGAGAGCTACATAAGAACGATTATTGTCTTCCTCATCGGACTCATCTCCGAAATCGTCGTAGTCATCATCTTCTTCACCATTGTATTCGGGAGAGAATTTTTCCTTGTTCAGATAATAATAGATACCGGCTCCGGCAGCGGCAACAGCAGTTGCAAATAATAAAACTTTACCAAATTTTTTAGCCATGAGGGTACTCCTTTCTTTTTGTTCCTTCATTTTTGATA
>OHHH01000630.1_pt1 | contig 12222 bp, 7 predicted proteins | sample 1567951 | NCBI WGS metagenome assembly OHHH01 (sample SAMEA3879550, study PRJEB24766) | human gut metagenome | biome: human-associated habitat; feature: feces | place: USA | collected 1985/1987 | reverse complement strand
TTGCTCGAAAAGCCATCGCCCTGACGTTAACATATTTTGTGGGATGGGGTCTTAATCAGTACCATATCTCAATCCAGATATTTGTTAGCAAAATCGGTTTTCCATATCGGTTTTTGTCTACATCGGATTCCTTCGGCAATCCTCAGTAGTCTGCTCACTCTCAAAGGGCTCGCAAACGCAAAGTTAGCAATTTTATTTGAAAGATGTCCTTTGTATGCAGCCGATTTAGTCGTATTAACATCCGGGCGAAATCGGATAAAGAAACTTGGCTGAAAAGGCGATGAAATGCCCTTAATGGAATGGCTTCAATGGTAAGGCCCGGCTCTAAATGATCAGCTCTTTCAGGCTGCGCTTGGGCACGCATTGCTCGTCGGCGGCGTTGCGATAATATTTGAAGTCGCCATTGGCAGGCATCTCCACGATGCGCGTCTTTTCGGCTGCATAGCCGAGCGCCACAACATAGAGCGGCCGATATCTTGCCGGTAGATCCATCACTTCCGACAGCTTCTCTGCATTGAAAGCTTTGATGATGCATGCGTTAAGCCCCAACGCGGTGGCTCCGAGCGTGATGGCTTCAAGCTGCAGTCCGTCATCGCAAAGCTGATTGGCCGTTATCCCGGTGTCGAGGCATTGAATGAGATAAGCCACAGGCCTTTCCGTTTCCGACGGCCCGCTCCAGTCGGTGTAATAACCGGCCCACGCCAACAGCGGAAACAATCGTTCACATGCTTCGGCGCTGTCCACAATGCGATAACGCAACGGCTGAGCATTCCGTCCAGAGGCGCAATACCGCGTAAGATCCACAAGCTTCAGCAGAGTCTCATAATCAACAGCTCGACTCCCATCAAACCGCCGAACGCTCCGATTACACATCAACAGCTTTCTCACCACCTCAAATTTCCCATCCATATCCATCTTCTCCATTTCCATTAAATTCGGTTACTAATTGATTGTGCATCGTGCATCGAGCATCGAGCATCGTGAATTGATCATAGTGCATCGTGAATTATTTAGTTTGGTTTGGCACAAACGATTCAAAACTATTATCGCTATAATATACGATAATATTCACGATCTTTTTTGGCTGGTTGGCATTGAACGAAATCGTGGTACGGCTGCTGTCGGTTTTTGCCTCCGGTTCGACCGGGGTAGTGGTCTTAGTGCGAATCTCAACCTCCGAGATCTGGCTTGCGTCCCGATCTTTCTCTGTCTTGGGCACAGAAAATTTTTCTGACGAAATTTCATCGACATTATTTTTGAAGTCGATGCTAGGGGTATTCGGTTCACTTACAGTCTGTTCGCTCTCGCTAAAGTCGAAAATCGACCTTGTTTCAGGCTCTGAGATTTTAATATTTTCCTGATGCAGCATATCCCCTTCGCCAAACATCAGCCACAGCACGGATAACGAGGGATAAACTTCATGGATTTTGCTGATGAGTTCATCGCTCACTTTTTTGTTACGACCGTTAAGTAGCTGAGATAGAGTAGGGCGGGGTATGCCACAACTGTCAGCAAACTGTGTGACGGGAATTTTCAGGTAAGAAATGAATTTTTTAAGCCTTGAAACGATGTCCATAATGTAAATTCATTAATGTAATCACGTTTGCAAATGTACATAAAACAAATTAGTTATGCAAATTTATTTTTGAGAACGGATTTTACGATTGTATTCCCATTCGCAAATTGGTTTGAAATTGCATCAGACACAAATGTAAACCGTGTTTGCTTCTGTACAGCTTACAATTAAACTAAATGTTAAATTATTAGTGATAATACGTTGATATTTAGACGTATATTGCGGTGTAGCGACCGCAATTCGTCCCTTTTGGCGGGGAGGGTACCGCTGTTGACGGAATGCTTTAATAAAACGATTAAATAATATGCGTAAACAGCACATTTTTAACCAATGACAGGAAATGTTAATTGGTATTAATGGCCTATTTTTGCTTCTGTAAACGGTTTGTTTGCCATTGAATTCCAGGCTCTGAAACGATGCGGTTGTAAACTTTTTGCAGGTCGCGAACGCCGAATAACCATTGATTCAATTTTAAATTTCGCTCGGTTGGATTTGTAAATCGGTTCCAAATTTTAAACGTGCTCATTCAGTTTACTGTTGCAAATCACATTTCTGAATTCATAGTATAAACAAATATGTATCACTTAAATATCTCTCACGGATGTTAATATTATCCAATATTAGCCGACATTTCATTATATTTAATCTACTTAACAATAGTGCGTTGTCAATTGTAAACATGCCATATTCGTTCACTGTCTATTTTTATGCATTCCCCGATTCGCCTACGGGCGCGATCCACGGATCATTAATAAAACATTAAATTTCCGCCCTCTTATTCCACGAATGTATATTATATGGTAAATTTGCGTAAAACAATAGCAAATGAATAACCGGGATATAAAACTACTCGTTGTCGATGATGAGGAAGGCATCCGTGAAGGTCTTCGCGAATATCTTGCTCTTGAAGGCTTTGGCGTCGATGCCGCCGAAAGTGCTGAGGCCGCTCTGGCTATGGGCATTGAGAATTACGATCTGTTGCTTCTTGACGTGATGATGGACGGCATGGGCGGTTTTCAGCTCGCTGAGCAGCTTAAGAATTCGGAAATCACCGCGCATATTCCCATTATCTTTCTGACGGCCAAGGATTCCGACGATGACATGGTAGCCGGTTTGCGTCTCGGAGCCGACGACTACATCCCGAAGCCTTTCTCGATGAAAAACGTCATGGCACGCATCGAAGCCGTAATGAGGCGTGTGCATCCTGAGATGCCGCAGCCGTCGGGCGTGGTCTGCAACCGTCAGAAACTCATCTGCATGGTCGATGGCCGCGAGGTGCTCCTCCCCCGCAAGGAGTTTGAAATCCTCGCTTTGCTGCTCGACAATCCCGGCCGCATTTTCTCCCGTGAGGAGCTCATGGAGCGGATATGGCCCGATAATGTCGTGGTTATCGACCGCACGGTCGATGTCCACGTCACTCGCATCCGGTCCAAAATAGCGCCGTATGGCAAACATATTGTTTCACGTTCAGGCTACGGTTATGGCTGGCAGGATTAGTTTTTCATTTCAAGTGAGGATGCTCCTCCTCTTGCTGGGTACTTGCTGGCTGCTCGCTTGCGCTTTCATGGTGTTTCAGTACAGCCGCGAGAAGGACTACAAGGCCGGACTGATGAATGCACGCCTGCAGACTCACAACCGCCGTATCCTCGACGATATGCTCAAAGGCGAACCTGCCGACAGCATCATCGCCAGGATAACGCCTCCGGTCGAGAAGCTCCGCGTCACAGTGATCGACAGCATCGGGAACGTCATCTACGACAGCCGCGCCTCCGGGCCTTATGCCAATCATAACTCGCGCCCGGAAGTGATAGCCGCACGGCAGTCGGGCGAGGGCAATGTCATTGAGCGTCTGTCGGAAAGCGACGAAACCAATTATTTTTACTCGGCCCTTCGCGCCGGCGATGGCGTGATCATACGCTCGGCCGCACCTTATAATCATTCGCTTACGGAGTTCCTCAGGGCCGACCACAGCATCCTGTGGATAATAGGCGCACTGACACTGGTCATCAGCATTGTAGGCTTGCTGGCTACCCGTAAGATCTCGGTCAGCATCAAACGCCTCAACGAGTTTGCCGAGAAGGCCGAGAAGGGCGATAAGATCTACAGCGGATATTCATTCCCTCACGACGAGCTCGGAAATATTGCCGCCAACATCGTGAAGCTCTATGTGCAGCGCGACGCTCAGCACCGCGAGACCATCCGTCTCGAACAGGATAAGGCACGCCTGAAGAAGCAGTTGACCAATAATATCAACCATGAGCTGAAAACTCCCGTGGCCTCGATACTCGTAAGCCTCGACATGCTCGACGACCATCCCGACCTGCCGGAAGAAAAGAAGCAGGAAATCATGGCACGCATACGCGCCAACGCCGGGCGGCTCAGCGCTTTGCTGAAGGATCTCTCGATGATCACCCGCATGGAGGATGCCCCGGGGCTGATTGAGAAACGGCCGGTGGATCTCACCGCCGTTGTCAATGAGATTGCCGATGAGATGCGTTTACGCACCGACATGGTCATAAATGTCGACGTGCCCCCGCTGACAATCAACGGCGACAAGGCCCTCCTTGAATCGATATTCCGGAACCTGGCCGACAATGCCATCGCGCATAGCGGTGGCACCGAATTCAATATCCGTGCCGACAATCGCGGCAATTTCCATGTGTGGGACAACGGCCGGGGAATTCCGGCCGGCCATCTGCCGCATATCTTCGAGCGGTTTTACCGCGTCGACAACGGCCGCTCGCGCACATCCGGAGGCACCGGCCTCGGCCTGTCGATAGTGCGTAACGCCGTGATCAACCACGGCGGCACCATCAAGGCGTTCAGCAACAACGGCTTGTCGTTTGAATTTCAGCTGAAAGGATAATGCGATCCGAGTTTAGGGCCGGCTCTTAACAAAAACGCAACATTCCGTTAATCTTTTGTCAATATAATTTCTCGAATTTCGCAGTAGAGTTATTCGATAAGTTATATGGACATTGTATTTTTAGGAATCGTCATCTTCCTTTTTCTGCTTGCCGTGTTCGATCTGTCGGTCGGTGTAAGCAACGACGCAGTCAATTTCCTCTCTTCGGCTATCGGGTCAAGAGCCGCCTCTTTCAAGCGTATCATCATTGTGGCGGCAATAGGCGTTTTCGTCGGGGCCGCGATGAGCAACGGCATGATGGACGTTGCCCGTCACGGCATTTTCCGTCCCGAAAACCTGTCGTTCTACGACCTTATAGCCATCTTCATGGCTGTGATGGTCACAGATGTAATCCTGCTCGACGTTTTCAACTCGCTCGGGATGCCGACTTCGACAACCGTTTCGCTCGTATTCGAATTGCTGGGTGCCACTTTCGTGGTGGCGTTGTTTAAGATAGCTTCGCCTGAGAATGTTCTCGGGATCGGCGACCTGCTCAACACGGAGAAGGCGCTGTCGGTGATCCTCGGCATATTCCTGTCGGTGGCTATAGCTTTTGTGTTCGGCTCTCTTGTGCAGTTCATTGCACGACTGATATTCACATTCGAGTATAAGAGCCGGTTGAAATGGAAGGTGGGCATCTTCGGCGGCCTGGCATGCACCGCCATCGTTTACTTCATGCTGCTCAAAGGCATCAAGGATCTCACCATCATGACGCCCGAACTGAAAGAATGGATCGACGGCCACAACATGCTGATTCTTACTTGCAGTTTTTGCGGTTTCACCATACTGATGCAACTGCTTCACTGGTTGAAGGTCAATGTGTTCAAGGTCGTGGTGATGCTCGGCACATTCTCGCTCGCAATGGCATTTGCCGGAAACGACCTCGTCAACTTTGTCGGCGTTCCTCTCACGTCGCTGGCTTCCTATAATGATTATGTGGCCAATGGCGGGGGCGATCTCCACGGGTTTATGATGAACAGCCTGAACGGTCCCGCTCAGACACCGTTCTATTTTCTCGTTGGCGCCGGCGGCATTATGGTGATAGCTCTCGGCACATCGAAAAAAGCGCGGCAGGTGACGCAGACCACTGTGGGGCTGAGCTCACGGTCGGACGGCGATGAGATGTTCGGAAGCTCTCGTCTGGGACGCGCCATTGTGCGGTGTGCGCTCAATGTCGGCTCATGGATCGAAACTCATACTCCGGCCGCCGTCAGGGCATGGATCAACCGGCGCATGAACTCATCAGTGACACAGGAGGAGCCGGGTGCCGCATTCGACCTCGTGCGCGGCTCCGTCAACCTGATGCTTGCCGCAATGCTCATAGCTTTCGGCACATCGCTCAAGCTGCCGCTGTCGACTACCTTCGTCACATTCATGGTGGCCATGGGCTCGTCGCTCGCCGATAAGGCGTGGGGGCGCGAAAGCGCCGTGTTCCGCGTTACAGGCGTGATATCGGTTATCGGCGGATGGTTTATCACGGCCGGTGTTGCATTTATAGGCGCCGGCATGGTAGTCTGTCTCATGCACATGGGCGGCGTGCCGGTAATGATTGCGGGAGGTGTTATTGCCCTGCTGCTGCTCATCCGCAGCAACATACGGTTCCGACGCAAACGCGCTATGGAGGAGAAGGATTCACTCTTCCAGACCATCCTTACGACCGACGACGCTTCACAGGTGTGGCATCTGCTCGTGGTGTACATCAACGAGAAGCAGAAGATGTTTCTCGAATTCGCCTCCCGGAGTTTCGACGACGTCACCCAGGGATTCATGACCGACAACTCCCGGCTTCTCTCACGCTCTGAAAAGGCGCTCATCGCAGAAAAGGACGTGATCAAATCGCAGCGTCGCAAGCTCACGCTCTGCCTGCGCAAGGTCAACCCCGAAACGGCCATCGAGAAACGCACCTGGTTTCACCTGTGCAACAATATGGCCATGTCGATGACCTACAATCTGCGCCACATCAACGAGGTGTGCAAAGAGCATGTCGACAACAATTTCCGGCCGTTGCCCGACCTCTTCCGCACGCCGTTTGCCGCTCTCTGCGCCGATATCCGCTCGGTCATCGCCGATGCCGCCGACACCGTAGGGCAGGACAACCCTGAAAGCATCGATTCGCTGCGCGGACGGTGCAGCATCATCAAGGACCGCCTGTCGTATCTCACCCGCGATGTCTACGACCTTCTGCAGCGCGGCTCCATAGATAACATGACCGTAGCCTACGTCTACCTCAATGTGCTGCAGGAGACGCAGGAATTCATCACCTCCTTGCGAAAGTTCCTCCGCGCCTCCGGCAAGCTCAATCTCGCCCCCTCGTCCTACCGCAGCTTCTCCACCCACTCCTCCCCCGACGATGCGCCCCGCCTCTGACCCCTCGACGGCGCCTTCCGCGGAGGAATACAAGCCGCAGCCTTGCACTATAGTGAGCCGGTCTCAAAACGCTGAAAAACAATACGCGGAGATAAGCCGCGGAGAAGGCGCCTGAGAACGAATCAGTGGCGCGCACTGGCGTGATTGCGGGGCGGTTAGAGGTGGGGTTTCAGTTCGGGGATGAGGGCTGTGGTGAAGGCGGTGGCGCCACGGGCATTCAAGTGGGAGGCGTCGCGGTAGAGGGAATCGCTGTTGATGAAGGCGCTGTCGTTGAAATGATCGATGACAGGCACGCCGTAGCGCTGTGCCAATGGTCGCAGCCCGGCTGCCAGATCGCCCATATCGTTGTGATAATAAGGCGAAAGCACGAATATCAGCTTTAGGTCTTTTGCCTGACAGGTAGCCATCAGTTCTTCGAGCATACGCATCTTTGCCGAATCCTTGGTCATCTGGTCATGCCGCTGCTCTTTGATTTTCCATGTGCCTTTCAGTGGAGCGTAGCCGTTGATAAATCCGGAGCGGCTTTTGTCGTCGGCGCGATATTCCTCGATCGCATCATGAAAACGATAGGTGGCCATGTGACATTTTATCCACTCCACCATGTTGGCCTCCCGAATTTTCGCATAGGCTCTTGCATCATAGAAATAGGGCTTAAGGCCGAGGATGTCGGCTTGCGTGCCGTCGGTCTGCATCATATCGTAATGGGGCGTGATGTCATAGATTATCATTTTAGGCGTATAGCGTTCCAGGATCTGTTGCAACCGGAAAGAGAAGAAATTGATGCCCAGGCTGTTGAATCCGCAATTGAAACAGCTCATGCCCAGTGAGTCGCTTAATATCCGCGTATCGTAGTGGCGGCGTGCCCTGCTGGAACCGAATATCAGGATATCGGCGCGCGTTTCGTAAGCGGCAATATTGTCCATCCGTGTCATGCCGTCCTTCACATGCCTTCGGTAGTAATCGCAATAGAATCCATAGCCGACATCTATAGCTGCCACTATGACGAAGAAGATCATTAGTTTGAGAAAAAACTTTTTCATTGGCTCAACCTTACGATTTAAAATCCGGCATAGATAAATTTCTCGCCATAGACTGCAAATACCATAATCATGAATATCAACGCCGAATATGTTGTCCAGCGGACAATAACACTGGAAGCATGCAAGGGACGCAAGCGGGGAGCATATTCATCGATGATGTCCTTGGCTATCACTATGGCTGTCAGGATCAGCGGGAAAGTGAAATCAAGAGCTTTTTTTCCGGCCGGTGAGATGATATGTCCCAGTGTTGTGCAGGCTGCGCCGGCCGACGGCTGCAAAAAGAAGAGCCATGCCAACGTCACGATGCAAAACGTGAGCAGTACGCGCAGGGCTCTCACGGCAGGATGATTGCCTGTGGCATCCTGAAAGCCGGTGCGCTTCTCAACCACCTGCGCCGCTCCGTGGATGCCGCCCCACAGGACGAAATTCCAGTTGGCACCATGCCAGAGGCCGCTCACCAGGAATGTGGCAAAGATATTAACCGAATTGCGGATCTTGCCGCAGCGGCTTCCGCCTAAGGGGATGTAGATGTTATCTTTGAGCCATATGGAGAGCGAACGGTGCCATCGATGCCAGAATTCGGTCACAGAAGCCGACAGATAAGGGCGCTGGAAATTGTTGATCAGCTCAAAGCCGAGGAGCTGCCCGATGCCCAGGGCCATAAAGGAATAGCCGGCGAAATCGCCATAGATCTGCACGGAATAGAGCAACATGGAAAGGATGAGTGTCGGCCTCGAATACGAAGCGCTGTCGGCCAGCGGTTGGGCAATCATCTCACCTATATTGTCGGCCACCACCACTTTGAGAAACATGCCCCAGAGCAGCCATTTAAGGCCTTGCGTTGCTTGATCGTAATTGAACTCACGGCGCTTTTTTATCTGCGGCAGCAGATCGGAAGCTTTGCTGATAGGGCCGGATGCTATCTGCGGGAAGAAGGCCACAAATAGCATATAGTCGGCAAGATTGCGTTCGGCTTCCACTTTCTTTCTGGCCACATCAAAGAAATAGCCTATAGCCTGAAGCGTGAAGAAGCTGATGCCCAGCGGAATGGCCAGATTGAGTCCCGGCAAAGCGCCTTCGCCGTCGCGGGCGCCCGTGAGTAGGCCGAGATTCTGATTGATGAAAGGATAATATTTCAGCATGAGCAGAGGCAAAAGAGCCAGCAGTGCCACGGTGATCACGATCACCTTCTTACGATCGTATCGCCGCACTGCCAGTGCACCGCACCATGTGACAAGGGTAACGGCCAGAAGCACCAGTGTCATCGCTTGATTGTAATGCCAGAACAGCAGATAGGAGGCCACGAGAATAAACACGTTGGCCAGCCGCCCTGAGCTTCCCTTGTGCCACGACAGGAGCGTCACATAAAAGAGGAATATCAGCGGAAAAATCCAGAAGAATTCAAAAGAATTGATGATCATAGCTCTGCGGCTGCCTTTGGGATAAGTTCACTTTTCGGAAGCCGATGCAAAATTACCATAAATTCTATGATTAAAAAGCATCGGAGGGGGGGAAAGGGGGAAGAGTAGAGCTTCGAGTGGGCGTCGCTAAAGCTCCGTGCCGGGACAAAAATTTTTTATGAGTGGGCGGAACGGAAGGTCCAGGCTAAATATGGGGCGACCGGAGGTGCGGGGACTGTGCGGTGCGGGGATGAATATTCGGGGATGAGCGGTGCGGGGACGAGCCGTAATGGACTGGAGGATAATGGGGTGTGGATGGCCTGCGGGGAAGGGCAAAAAAAATTATCCGTCATCACGACGAATAATCTTCTTACCTTAAATCTAATACCATGAAAAACTGATGCAAAGGTAATACATGTTTTCATGTTGTACAACATGTTTGGGTGTGATTTAACTATATTTAACCAAATATTTTTTAAGGTGCGTGATAACGGGCGAGATGCACCATAACCCATCGGCGCGTGATAACGCTCGATCCGGGGCTTTGCTTTAACTAAACCCGATGGGGTGTGATAACGGGGTGCTTTCGGAATCCGTTTTTGGTTTTGAATATAGAAAGCCCCGACCGATTGGGCGGCCGGGGTTTTGCGGTATGTGGGGGAGCGGATTACTCGGTGATGGTGATGGTCGAGCCGGCGGAGTGGGCGGTGAGCTGTGGGGCGTACTGGCTTTGGATCGTGGCGATGCCCGAGGAGAATGTGCCTGCGTTGTTGACCCACAATTCGTATTCGAGGAGGTAGGTGCCGGCCGGCATGTTGGTGACAAACATGTTGGTCGAGGAGTCGCGGTTTTCGCGGTAGAAGCAGAGACCTTCCGACCAGATGGGGGCGGGGAGCTGTTCGACCGGCTCAAGGCATGCGGCGCGGTCGTCGGTTATCGCGAGATACTGCATGTCGCGCGTGGCGTGGATAAGCAGCTGGATCTTCACGCGGTCGCCGACGCGGAGGTAGGAGTCGACGGCTTGCCACTCTGTGCCGTTCTGACGGAACATCCGTTTCTCGATGCTGACGGCGTCGCAGGACGAGGCTTTGATGTCGGTGATCACCTGACGCGACTGGCTGTAGACGGCACCCCAGGCCGGAGTCTTATCGCCCTTCACTACCGACAGGATGGCGCCCGAGGGGTTGAGCGATGAGATGTCGGTGCGGAAATAGCCGAGGCGGTTGTCGACGGGCGTTGTGTCGACGCGGTGCCGGCCGACGGTGATCTCAACCGGCTGCGACGGTGCGATCCATGTGGGAGACGTGGAGAGGAAGGTGGCAATGATCTGAGTAGCTACGGACGTCGAGCCCCAGTTTCGGGCCTCCTTCTGAAGGATCAGCCACTGACGGATGCGGTCGATGTCGGGGCTGGAAGGATCGACGGTGCGGATGGCCGACAGGGCATCGGAGGCGATGAGCAGCTGCTGCATCGAGCCGCCGTAGATGTCGTCGACGCTCGGCCACCAGAGGCCCTTCTCGGGCGACTGTTCGCTGAACTCCATGAGCGACTGCATGACGGTGCGGGCAAGTGACTGATAGCCGTGCTTGTGGAGCATGGTGATGGCTTCGGCTTTTCCGGCAACGGAGAGCTTCTTCCAGTCCTTGACCACCCGCTGCACCTCGCGAGCGATGATCTGCTGACCGGTGGCTGAAGGCGAAATCGAAGGCCAGAGATCGCGCAGTTGCGCATAGGCCATCTGCGACATGGAGGGATATTTGCGATAGGTCTTCACCGTTTCATCTTCATGCCAGCGGAGAGCGGCCTTGATCATTTGCATAAGCTCTTTGTTGGCAGGCAGATAACCCGTGGCGTTGAGACGTCCGAGCGTCATGAGCGTGCTGTAGGTGGCCCAGAGCGAAGCTTCGTCGCTCCATTCAACCCAGGCCCAGCCGCCGCACGGACGGGAAAGCTTGCGGAGCAATGCTGTCGAACGCTCATAGACGGCCGAGATTTCCGATTTGTCGAAGAGCAGAGCGAGGCGCTGCATACGTTCGGTATCGGAGGCAGCATCCATCATCCAGGGGGTAGTCTGAAGGAGGACGGTCTTGAGATCGGCGTTGCGCGAGAGCATCGATGTGAGCGTGCTGTCACTGCGGTCGCTCTCGGTCCACTGGAGGAGGGCGTCGCGGACGGCGGGATAGTCGCGGAGGATGCCTTCGGCAACGGCGGCCGAGAAGATGGCATCGGCGGCGTCCTGCGGCGTGGTGAGCTTATCGGAGCGCAGGCCGGGGAGAGCGGTCACGACGTACCATGCGGGATTGTTGCAGAACTGCAGCGTGACACGTACGTCGGCGCCCTGGCGGGCAATTGTCATCTCATATTTTGTGGAATCGGGCGAGATGTAGAACGGCTGCGTCTCGATCACGGGAGTGGCGTTGGGAAGTACAGGGATGAGCGACTGCTCGCCGTCGGCAAACTGTACCGACGAGCTTTTGATGCGGTAGCCGAGCATAGGCATAACGGGAGCTGCAACGCGGATGGCCACGGGAGCCGATGCGCCGGCATCTATCGTCATCACGGTATCGCGAGAGGCGATGACCGAATTGTCGGCGGGGTTGAAGATTTCGATTTTAGTGGCTACGGAGAGCGATGCCTCGGTATTGTTCATGACGGAAGCACGGATCTCGGCAACGTCGCCGGTGCGGAGGAATCGCGGAAGATTAGGCTGAACCATAACCGGCTTATTGGCAAGAACGTCGGCCGAATATAGGTCGGTCAGCAGGCCGCGCGTGTAGGCCAGGGCGTTGAAGCGCCATGTGGTGTTGGCGTCGGGCACGCGGTAGGAGAACGACAGACGGCCATCGGAATCGGTGGTCAGGGTGGGGCGATAGAAAGCGATAACGGCATCGGCATTGTTGCGGTAGGTGAAAGCCGAATCGTCGGTTTTCGCGC
>OHHH01000627.1_pt1 | contig 12262 bp, 9 predicted proteins | sample 1567951 | NCBI WGS metagenome assembly OHHH01 (sample SAMEA3879550, study PRJEB24766) | human gut metagenome | biome: human-associated habitat; feature: feces | place: USA | collected 1985/1987 | reverse complement strand
CGGAATCATCTTTTCGGCATAGTCGAGGGCGGCAAGCGCCTTGTCTTTTTTGCCTTCCTTGATGAGTTGTCCCACCAGTTGCGTGAAGATGCGGCGGTGTGTGTAGCACATACGCATCACGTTTTCGTCGATATAGATGCCCGGTTTCTCGATGCCGCCAAACTTGAACTTGTTCATCAGGTTGTCGTACATCTTTTCGGAGTCTATTGTCACGCCCGTCTTACTGGTGTCGAACGGAGTGAAACGATAGGCAAGACCTTCCTGAACGAAGTGGTTCTCCATGTTCAGCTGGTTCTCCCTGCCTACGCTGACAGCGATATAGATGGGGCGTTCCCAGTTGGCCTCGCTCAGCATTTCGAGCATCATCAACTCGCTCTTGTAGAGGGCGCGTTTGCCTTTCAGCGAAATGTGCATGTAGTCGGGGATTGAGTCGCCCGGTATCATCATGCCGCTGCGGCGCACGGCTTCCTTGTCTACCTTGATGACAATGCTGTCGGTAGGAATCACCTTCAAGTCCTGATTCTTGTTGCGCACCCAGTTCTTGAGGATATTCTTTAGCTCATACGGGTTGTCACCGAATTCTTTCTTTACATTGACCAGTGCTTCGGGATTACCGTCCAGTGCCTGCTTCTCGGCTTCGGCATAGAGCTGGTCGATGCTTTTCTTGTACTCAGGCTGGATGGGGACGTATTCGTTGGTGCCTTCTACGTACTCCATTCGGTCCCACGTGATGGGGAGAGAAGGACTGTCGTAGGCGGGGCGCTTCATCTGGTCGATGTACCAGTCGGTGGAAAGGTAGCTGAGGTTGCAGACGCGCGCGTCGGTACGTATGCCCTCCACCTCCTGGTTGTACCAGAGCGGGAAGGTATCGTTGTCACCGTTGGTGAAGATCACCGGGTTGCCCTTGTCCTGCAGCGTCATCAGATAGTTCTGTCCAAAGTCGCGGCAAGTGTAGCGACCTGATCGATCGTGGTCATCCCAAGTCTGCGAAGCCATCTGGATGGGGACCACTAAACCTACGGCCGAGACCAAGGCGGCAGCGCCGACCGGACTGAGACGCAGTTTTTTGAGCCATTCGTACATGGCGGCTACACCCATACCACACCAGATAGCATAGGCATAGAAGGAACCTGCGTAGGCATAGTCGCGCTCACGAGGTTGTCCCGGCGTCTGGTTGAGGTAGATGACGATGGCCAATCCCGTCATGAAGAACAGGAAGAAGACCGTCCAGAACTGCTGGATACCTCGCTTGCCACGGAAGGCCTGCCAGAAGAGGCCCAGAAGACCAAGCAGCAAAGGCATACAGTAGAAGACATTGTGGCCCTTATTTTCCTTGAGCGAGTCGGGCATGAGATCCTGGTCGCCCAGACCGAGGACGTTGTTGTCGAACCAATTGAAGCCCGTTAGCCAGTTGCCATGCTCGCGCTCGTTGTGTCCCTGGATATCATTCTGACGTCCTGCGAAGTTCCACATGAAGTAGCGCCAGTACATGAAGTTGCACTGATAGGAGAGGAAGAATTTGATGTTCTCCCACTGAGTCGGCATCTTGACGCCATCGACGGAGCGCCCCTGTATGCCTCCCATCCACGACTCATACATATCGGCGTGTCCCTCGTCCCACATTCGGGGGAAGAACATGTTCTGCTGGAACACCTGCGTGGCCTGACGGCGCACCAAGTAGTAGCTATCCTTCTCGTCAGCACTCTCCTTCTCCTTCGGCTCATAGATGGGTGCACCCTGCTTGAACTCATAGTGCATGCCATCCTCAGCAATAGCAGGCTCAGAAGTATAGGCCTGGCCGTAGAAGAGCGGGTACTGGCCGTACTGCTGACGGCTGAGATAGTTGCCCAAAGTGAAGATATCCTCTGGGGAGTTTTGGTCCATCGGGGGATTGGCTGTGGAGCGAATCACAATCAATGCGTAGCTGGAGAAGCCAATCAGAAGCATCAGCATACAGAGCAGCGCCGTGTTCTTGAGGCGTGTCGGTATCAAGGTGACACTGGACTTGCCCTTACCCTTCTTCATATTGAGGACGAAGAACAGCACGGCCAAGATGACCACACCCGTGAAGAAGGCTGACCAACCGTAGCCGACGAAGGGCACACCCAGAAGGGCGAAGGCGGTCAGGAAGGCGATGTTCTCGCGCTTGGTGTGGCTACTCTGATAAGTCTCCCAGAGCGCCCATACGAAGGAGGCAACGAGGAGGATGATATAGACTATGACACCCGTGTTGAACGGCATTCCCAGCGTATTGACGAAGAAGAGCTCAAACCAGCCACCCACGGTGATGATACCAGGGACGACACCGTAGAGTACAGCTCCGACGATAACGACGGAAAGCAGGAGAGCGAGAAGCGACCCCTTGGCATTGGCGTTGGGCACCTTGCGGTAATAATATACCAGCACGATGGCGGGAATGCACAACAAGTTGAGCAAGTGGACACCAATGGAAAGGCCGGTCATATAGAAGATGAGCACCAACCAACGGTCGCTATGAGGCTGGTCTGCACAGTTTTCCCACTTCAGGATCAGCCAGAACACGATGGCTGTGAAGGCCGAGGAGTAGGCATAGACCTCACCCTCGACAGCGGAGAACCAGAATGTGTCGGAGAATGTGTAAACCAAAGCGCCCACCAAGGCTGAGCCCTCTATGGCGATGGCCTCGGAGAGAGAGGGCATAGTGCCGTCCTTGACGATGAGGCGGCGCACCAGATGCGAGATGGTCCAGAAGAGGAACATGATACAAACCGCGGAGAGGAGCGCACTCATAATGTTGACCATACGCGCCACCTGCGTCACATCGCTGGCAAACTGGCTGAAAAGATTGGCCGTGAGGGCAAAGAATGGTGCCCCAGGTGGGTGGCCGATTTCGAGCTTGTAGCCCGTAGTGATAAACTCTGGACAGTCCCAGAAGCTGGCTGTCGGCTCAATGGTGGAGCAATAGACGAACGCGGCGATCGCAAAAACGACCCATCCGAGAACGATGTCCACCAGCTTAAACTGTTTCATGAGCGTTGTTGATTATACATTTAGTGACCAATCGGCGAAACCTGTCGCCGCGGCCATGATGATTGAATTTACCCAATTAAGTTGCAAAGTTAGCAAAAAGGAATGAAAAGTCGCCATAAAGAGGGGAAAAAATTACAGGAAAGGTGCCAATAGATGGCCTGCCCAACCGACAAACTTCTTCCATGGCGTGCGCCATTGGTCCCATTTTTCCTCCGTGAGAAGGAAAGAATCCTGCTTCTGCTGCTCAAACAATTCGTTCAACTGCCTTGTGACGTGCGGGTCGATGATAACGGCATTTTCCTCGCGGTCCCAGCGCAACGAACGAGCATTGAGGTTGGCAGATCCGACGGTACAAAACTGTCCATCGACCATGATGATCTTCGTATGATGGAACCCCGGCTTGTAGAGCCAGATGTCGCAACCTTTCTTCATCAACTGATGAGCGTTGTAGAAGCCCACGTCGGGTGTGATGGGAATGTCGCTCCGCACGCTCAGCATGATTTCCACCTTCACCCCCCGCTTGACAGCTTTGGCCAAGGCACGCTTCAGCTTACGGTTAAGCGTGAAGTAGGGATTGATAAGCTTGATGCTTTCCTTCGCGTTGTTGATAGCATTGAGGTAGAAGAAGCGGATGATGTCCTTCGTCACATGAGGCTCACGGTTGATGATGCCCACCATCTGTTGGCCACAAGTCGGCGTAGTGTCAGGCTTGAGACCTTCCATGTAGTCGGCATTGGAGATTCCCCGGTAATATTTTGCACCATGAACGTCCTCTCCCGAGACCAGTTTCCACATTCTGAGGAAGATCTTCTGCAGCGTATTGACCTCATCGCCCTCGATACGGCAATGCATATCGTGCCAGCTGCCCACCTGCTTCGTTCCTTTGATATAATAGTCGGCAACATTCATTCCCCCCGTATAGGCCACCTTGCCGTCGATGACGACGATCTTTCGGTGGTCTCGGTTGAAGAAATCATGAATCCATGGGAAAGCCAAGGGCTTAAACTCATAGATCTCCATCGGATGAGGCGGATGTCCGACTTGCGCATCGGCTGGTTGTTGCTGGAGTTGCCGAAACCATCGAAAATAGCTCTGACCTCTACGCCCTCGGCGGCTTTGCGCACAAGACGCGTCATCAACTCGCGATTGATGGAGTCGTTGCGGAAGTTGAAATACTCAAGATGGATGCTCGACCGGGCTTGTTCTACCGCCTTGAAGAGGTCGTCAAACTTCTCTTGTCCAGTCATGAGCAAGGTGACGGAGTTGTTGTGGGAAAATGTCACCCCTTTGCTCCGCAGTTGCTCCACCATCAAGCTATCTGCCCTCTGTGCCCGCCCGAGAGCGGACACAAAGAGCAGCGAGATCAATATGACTATTTTTCTATTCAATATCAACGGGATAGGTGGGATATAAATGCGCGATAGAGAGGGTTAGAACATGCAACTGTAGTGATCCACCACACCCAGGAGACGATTTTCAGAGTCGGTCACGAGGACGGTGTGTATCTTGTACTGGTTCATCTTGCGCTGCACGTCGGCGATCTTCGTCTCGGGAGCTACCGTCTTAGGAGTTCTCGTCATGATGTCGCTGACGGTATGGTCGAAGAACTCTGCCTGCCAGCGCTCCATAGCACGACGAATGTCGCCGTCGGTGATCAGTCCAATGACCTTGCCGTCCTCCAGAGCCACACCCAGTCCGAGTTTGCCCTTGCTCACGTGGATGATAGCCTCGCCGAGGTGCATTTCCTTCGGGATGATAGGCAGGTCGTCGCTCCGCATCACGTCCTGCGCGGTGGTGAGGAGTCGCTTACCCAATTCACCACCCGGATGGAACTGTGCAAAATCCTTGGGCTTGAAGTCGCGGACCTCCATCAATGCGATGGCAAGCGCGTCGCCCATGACGAGGGCAGCGGTCGTGGAACTGGTCGGCGCCAGGTTGAGCGGGCAAGCCTCCTTCTCGACCTTCACCAGCAGGTGGGCCGTAGCATACTTCGCCAACAGAGACTGTGGATTGCCACTCATGCCGATGATAGGCACGTTCATGTGGAGCACCATGGGGATGAAGCGCAGCAACTCGTCAGTCTGTCCCGAGTTGGACAAAGCGAGCACCACATCATCCTTGGTCATCACGCCAAGGTCGCCATGATAGACGTCGAGCGGATTGATAAAGAAGGCCGGCGTGCCCGTAGAGGAGAGCGTAGCGGCGATCTTGGCGCCAATGTTTCCACTCTTGCCTACACCCGTCACGATGATCTTACCCTTGCAATGGTACATCATCGACACGGCACGGTCGAAGTTGTCATCCAACTGGTCGATGAGCTTCAACGTCGCGTCACACTCATCCTTGATACACTGCACAGCATATTGGCGGACATTCCGAAGTCTCTCCTCCGCCTGCGTATTATTTGTTTCCATTATATTATATATAATAAGGTATATAGGCTTACGCCAATAGTTTTCCGATCAGTTCATCGAGTTTATCGAGCTCCAGCATATTGGCAGCGTCCGACTTGCCATGGTCCGGGTCGGGATGGACCTCAAAGAAATAACCCGTCGCACCAAAGGCCTTGGCCGCCATAGCCATAGCCGGAACAAAGCGGCGGTCGCCCGTAGTCTTGCCATCTCCCGCACTCGGACGCTGCACGCTGTGGGTGCAGTCCATGACTACCGTGGGACACAGTTCGAGCATATCGGGGATATTGCGGAAATCCACGACGAGGTTGTTGTAGCCGAAGCAACTTCCACGCTCGGTAAGCCACACCTCCGTAGCTCCACTCTCGACGCACTTCTGGAGCGGATAGCGCATGTCGCGGCCAGAGAGAAACTGTGCCTTCTTGATATTGACCACCTTGCCCGTCCGTGCCGCAGCCACCAGCAGGTCGGTCTGTCGGCACAGAAAAGCCGGGATCTGAATCACGTCGGCCACCTTGCCCACAGGATCAGCCTGCCAAGCCTCGTGGATGTCGGTGAGGATGCGCAGTCCGTAGCGCAACTTGATATCCGCGAGCATCTCCAATCCTTTCTCCAGTCCAGGTCCGCGGAAGGACTTGAGGCTGGTACGGTTAGCCTTGTCGAAAGAGGCCTTGAAGATGATGTCAATGCCATACTTTTGGTTGATGCGCACCAACTCCTGGGCCACAGTGTCCAGGAGTTCGGCCGATTCTATGACGCAGGGGCCTGCGATGAATACAGGTTTATCCATATTTCGATGTGTTTTGATTTCCATTTTCTTCGATCGTATTGATGCTATCTCGTCTTGGAATCATCCTCGACTCGATGCTTTTCCATCCAGACTCGTCTCCGTCTTCACTCAGCCGGCGGGGTAGGGGATTCCTGCCTCAACTCGGCGACATTCTTCAGCGTGATCTCACGCTGCGGGAACGGTATCTCGATGTTGTGCTCGTTCAACGTATCATAGATACACTCCATGATCTCGCCCTCTGCCGAGTAGCGGTCCAAGACGTTGACCCAGAAGAGCACCTTCAGCGTCACGCAACTATCGTCGAAACTCTTCAGGCGAACGGCCACGGGACGGTTGTGATAGATGCATTTGAGCTTCGTCACCGCCTCGGTCAACAAGCTGCAACACTCCTTGATATTGGTGCCATAGGCCACGCCGACCTCCAGCGTATCGAGCTCGTAGCCATGGTTTTTCGTCAGATTCTTATAGTTCTTGGTGAAGAGTTGTGAATTTTGGAAAGCGATGACCGATCCATCGACAGCCTCCAGCATCGTGGAAGTATAACTGATGCTCGTCACGCGGCCTCGGATGCCGTCGCAGACCACATAGTCGCCGATCTTGATGCGGCCCGCCATGAGCGAGATACCATAGTAGATGTTCTCCAGTATGTCCTTCATAGCGAATCCAATACCCGTGGAGAGACCGCCCGAGACTACCACCAGCCAGGTGTTGTTCACCTTGAAGACCGCCAGAGAGAGCAGCAACCAGGTGCCCCAGACCACCGTCTGCGTGACATTGACAAACATCACCGAGCGAGTGGCAGCCGTAGTCGGGTCGCGCTGCTCCATGACAAAGTTGATCAAGTCCTTGCTTGTAAGGTTGATATAGCTGAAGACAAACCACATCGCCACGACCACTGCTATACCAAAGATGCTCACCTTGATATTCTCCGTATCGATGAGGTCGGTGCTGAAGAAGTTCCACGTCAGTTCGCTGAGATTGAAGACGTCCGTGGCCCAATAAACGGCAAAAAGGAATGACAACACCATGCACGACGGGAGAACGACGGAATAGATCAGTCGGAAGAACCACGTCTTGCTGATAGGCTTGCTCGCCAGCTTATGTTTCTCGCGATAACTGTTGAGGTAGTCGTGAGCACAGGCGATGGTCAGAATGCACGCCAGCTGCATCATCCACCAGATGATGATCTGCACCGAAAGCATCGTGTAGCCCATCCACGAAGTGGCAGTGGCCACGATAAATACCGTCAGTGTCGCGTAGCAAAGATAGAGGTCGTTGCGCATCACCAGCAGTCGGTATTTCTTGATGATATGGCCCTGCCATAGGGTGGCGATGAGCATGAGCGGCGGCAGCATTATGTTGACAAAGACAGCCGGGATCAAGATGATGCGGAAGGAGATGATGACTGCACCGACAAAGATGATGGGGTAGTAGCTGCGATAAGTGTTGCGGATGAGTTCTCCATCCACGCGGAGCATCAGTGAGGTGAAGATGACCACCAGCAGCCAGGTAAACTCCAGCAAGATGCCCGTCGCCATATAGACAAAGTTGGACGGCGAAATATAACGTATCAACAACAGTGTCAGGCCAAAAGTGATGACCGTGCCATTGATAATAATGCAAGTGCGCTTGGTCAGAAAGGCCTTGGCGTCGATATGCCAGCGGTTGCTCTTGATGAGGCGTGTGGCGAGGAAGCGAATACTGAGGAAATTGACCAGCACGGCACAGAGTCCATAGAAGGCTACCATCGCCAGCAAGAGGAGTAGCCAACTGGCGTCCCACTGCGACTTCACCTTATTATCCGGCACATATTTGTCCTTGTAGGCCACCACCATGCGCAAGATGTAGTATTGCGGATGGAGAAGGATGGAGAAATAATTCTCGTTCGTGTTGCGAAGCAAACTGCCCTGTATGTCCTGGTAGCGCTTTTGGGCATAATCGTTGAGTTCCTTCAACTGCCTCCGCGTGTAGTTGTAATATTGGATGTAGTCCTGGAAGTTCTGGTTGTTCTCCGTCAGCATGCGGCGTATGCTCACCGCCAGCGTCAGACAGACGTTGCGGTCTATCTTCTCCCGCTCCGTCATTCCCTCCGTGTACATCGTGCTCAGCGAGTTGATGAGCGAGTCGTAGCGGGCAATGTCCTGCTTGCTTCGCTCCACGAGGATGCTGAACGGGCGCGTCTTGGTCTCAAACTCGTTGTAGAGCGTGGTAGCCTGGTGGCAGGCGTAGGTGACATCGAAGATATACTCGGAGTTTTGGGAATAGAGCATCAGCGACACCTGCGAGGAGCGCTGTGTGATATCTTTCAGCTGCTGTGTGACGCGGCTATTCAACTGTTTGGCACGTGTGGTCTGCTCGTTGAGCTGGTAGTGGCTCGTGATCAACTCGTGGCGCAAAACAGCGAGTGAGTTTTTGAGCGAGTCTTCCTGCAGGACGGCCTTGGAAGGGAGGGCGTTGAGCAGGAGCAAAGCCAACAGCAGACAAATGTGGAAAAACTTCATTTTTGCCAATCGATTCTCTTTTTCTTTACTGAGCGACAGACCGTGGCAGCTCCTCCATTCGGGTAGAGGGACGGCAAGTCGCAATATATGCTGCAAAATTACTAAATTTTGTTGGAAATACTTGACACGACGGCGGATTTTTCATACCTTTGGGCCCGAAAAATCAAGAAAAGATGATACTGATAGCAGATAGTGGGAGCACCAAGACCGACTGGGCCGTCTTGGGAGCCCCTGGCGGAAGCAGCGTGAGGATCGCCACACAGGGCATCAATCCCCTCCTTTTCACCGATGATCAAATCGACGGCGTGTTTCGACAAGAGTTGCTTCCCCGCCTCGACGAAGCGGGCGTACCGGCCAGCGAGGTGAGCGAAGTGGCGTTCTATGGCGCCGGCTGCACACCCCAGCAGTCGCCACGCGTCGCCATGCTCCTTTCCACGCTCTTTCCGTCGGCAGAAACCTATGCAGAGAGCGATCTTCTGGGTGCTGCGCGCGCCGTCTTGGGGCGTGAGCAGGGCATTGCCTGCATCCTCGGGACGGGAGCCAACAGTTGCGTCTATGATGGCGACCGCATCACCGCCCACATCCCGCCCTTAGGCTATGTCCTTGGCGACGAGGGCAGTGGGGCAGTGCTGGGACGCAACTTTCTCAACGGAATACTGAAGGGCTGGTTGCCCGCCACGCTGCGCGAGGAGTTTTTTGCCGAGAGCGGACAGACCTACGACGATATCATCCAGCGCGTCTATCGCCAACCTCTGGCCAACCGCTATCTGGCCACCATCGTACCTTTCATCCATCAGCGCATAGACGAACCCTCGCTGCGCCAGCTTGTGGCGGACAACTTCGAGGCTTTCTTCCGCTACAACGTCCTTCGCTACGCTACGCCGCTACGGCGCATGGCCTGCGTGGGCGGAATGGCCGCACCGTTTCAGACCATCCTTTCGGAAGTGGCAAGTCGCCACGACTTCGAGTTGGTGCGCGTGATGCGAAGTCCGATAGAAGGCCTGATGACGTTTCATCGACCATAGAGTCCACAGTCCGACACCACGGCCATCACCACGGGGTGCGCCTACAATTCCAGGCGGCGCACCTCGGCGTTCTCCATCCGCTGGATTTGGTTCATGGGCTTGCCTGTATAGACCGACTGAATGGCCTTGTTGACAATGCCATGACCCACGGCGAGCACCGTCTGGTCGGGGTATTGCGCGCGAATCCAGTCCAAGAACTTCTTTGCTCGGGCCTGCAGGTCGGGGAGTGGTTCGATGTCGTCTGGCCATTCTTTGACCGCCTGCAGGTCAGGGATGTATTTGCCAGTGAAAGAGCCCCAGTCTCGCTCACGCAGCAACGGTGTCTGCACGACGGGCTTATGGTGCGGCTCAGCGATGATCTCGCAAGTCTGTACCGAACGGTGGAGATCGCTGGAGACGAAGGCGTCGATGTGCTCTCTGGCCATCTGATCGCGGACGCCTTCCGCCTGGGCAATGCCCGTCTCGTTGAGTTGTCCCTGCACCTGGCCTTGCATTAAGTGGGCGGCGTTGTCGAAGGTCTCGCCATGTCGCACAAGAAGTAGTGTTGTCATTGTCTTGCTATTCTTTTTAGGTGCAAAATTACACAAAAAAGGCGGAAAATGCGGCCATGCGGCGAGTTTTTCGTAATTTTGCCTTGTATTTAAGATTTGAAAAATCAAACGACAAAATATATCTATGAAAGTGATTCAAAGTAGTGTGGTTCGCGCCTTGGTGGCCATCGTTGTCGGCGTGATGCTCATTCTCTACCGCAAGGCCACCCTCGAATGGATGGTGATCATCACGGGCGCCCTGTTCTTTCTCTCGGGTTGCCTGTCCTGCCTGACCTATTACTGGGGCCGGAGAAAGGCCATTCGTGCCGCCCAGGTCATCGACGAGGAGGGCCGCGTCGTCGGTCCCCACACCCCGCCGTTGCCTATAGCTGGAGTGGGCAGCGTGCTGCTGGGATTGATTCTGATGATGATGACTGGTTCCTTCATCCGTGGTGTGGCCTATGTCCTGGCCGCCATCCTCATCCTCGGAGCCCTCAACCAACTGGTCACGCTGGGTGGCGCGCGCCGCTATGCACGCATCCCCGTCTTCTACTGGCTTCTCCCCACTGTCACGCTAGTCGTAGGGGCCGTCATCCTGCTCAAGCCCGTCGAAACCATGGCCAGTCCGCTGCTCATCATCGGGTGGTGCATGGTCTATTATGGCGTGGCCGAGGCGCTCAATTCGTTGAAGGTCTATCAGCTCCAGCGACAGTTTCGCAAGGACGAGGAGGCTTCCATCGTGGTGGGCGAGCCACAGGAGACCAGCGACGAGGAGGACTAAGCGCTGTCTGTCGTACTTATTTCAGTTCTTCGGGCGTAAAGACCGTATGGAAGTAAACGTTCTTGGGATTGCGTCCGGACCGGATGGTGATGGCGAAATTGTAGCCTGCCTCCTTATACTTCTGCGTGGAGATGTCGCGACGTAGTCCCTCAAGTTCCGCCTTGCGCAGTTCGTCCTTGTGCTCGGCAAAGGCTTGTGCGTTGTCGGCCTCTCCCGTGACGGAATAGTGGTGGTGGACCGTTTGTGTCGGAATCTCGAACGTCAGACTGTCATAGACCACACCGTTGCCCAACTGCTGGGGGCAGTTGCGCTCTGTATATTCCTTGCACTCGCGGGCCGCGCGCTCCTCCAGGCTCTCGTGACAAGACTGCATCATCAGTCCGCCAACCAGGGCGAACGCCGACCAGGCGATCCACTTATTGTCTATTTTCATCATCTTTATCTGTTCTATTGCTTGTTGACTGCAAAGTTAGCAATTTCTTGGAAACCCACAAGCAGTTTTCGGGAAACTACCTAACAATTTCTTGGTAACAATCGAACAGGAGAAAATGACACACCAACAAATCGCCCGATGGAATCCACTTCCACCGGGCGACAGCTTTAAAAACTTTATGTCAAAAATGTAAAGGAGAGACACAAATATGATTAGAGGTCAAACTTGTAGCCGAGCGTGATCTGGAACACGCTGTTCTTGCTATCGAGCTTGTCCACGTCATAGATCTTCGTCAGACCCCAGTTGTAGCGAGCGTCGAGGACCACGTTCTGATACTCATAGCTCAGACCAACGGGGATAGAGAAGTCGAAGGTCTCCATGTGGTCAGCATCGTCCTTGTCAACGACGAAGCCAGGCTGGATACCGAGCTTCACGGCCAGGCCCTTGACCACATAGACATTGGCCATGATGGGGATGCTGAGGTAGCTGGGAGTCCATGAATCGCCCTCCACCGTACCCACCAAGGGCAGGTCGACATCTTCCATCTTGAAGCCCTGACGAGAGTACATCAAACCTCCAGAGAGCGAGAAGAGGTCGCTCACCTGATACTCAGCCTCGAGACCGCCTGCGAAATCTACGCGCGACTTGGTACGGTCCAAATCAGTGACTGTGGCAATGTTGATACCTAAACGGGGCTGCAGAGTGAATGAGCCAACAGCATGCTGGGCAAAAGCACCAACGGAAGACAGCATAACGGCTGCCAATAGGAACAGTTTTTTCAT
>OHHH01000625.1_pt1 | contig 12282 bp, 10 predicted proteins | sample 1567951 | NCBI WGS metagenome assembly OHHH01 (sample SAMEA3879550, study PRJEB24766) | human gut metagenome | biome: human-associated habitat; feature: feces | place: USA | collected 1985/1987 | reverse complement strand
TTCCTTTCAAAAGCAATTATTTCCACTTCTTCTGTGACTTTAGCTCCCCGTAAATCTGCACATAATTTTCATAGCGCATGGGGCTGATTTTACCGTCCTGTAAGGCATTTTTTACGCCGCAGTCCGGCTCGTTTATATGGCTGCAGCCGCGGAACCGGCATTCGTCCTCATATTTTGCAAACTCCGGATAAAAGTCTTTCAGTTCTTCCTTTTCCATATTAAATACGGAAAGGGAACTGAAGCCCGGCGTGTCCACAATGTAGGTGTCGGGACCGATGAGCAATAGCTCTGCATGACGTGTGGTGTGTTTTCCTCTGTCAATCTTTTCGCTGATTTCCCCGGTTTCCATGTAGGTGTCACCGCAAAGGCTGTTTACCATGGAGGATTTACCCACACCGCTGGGACCCGCCACCGTAGTGGTCTTTCCTCTTAAAAGTGCCCGGATTTCTTCGGTACCTTCGCCCTTTGTGGCACTGGCAAACACCACCTGGCAGCCGCAGTTTTCGTAGATAGCGGTCAGCTTCTGCCTCTCTTCTTCGTCCACGATGTCCTGCTTGTTAAAACAGATAATGCAGGGAAGCTCCTGCTCTGCCATCATAATCAGGAAACGGTCCAGCAGATTGAAATTCGGTGCCGGTTTCGCCGCCGCAAAAATAACCAGCGCCTGGTCCACATTGGCCACCGCCGGACGGATGAGTGCATTTTTTCTCGGAAGTATCTTTTGAATATTGCCTTTTCCGGCATCTTCGTCGAGCACTTCCATTTCCACATCATCCCCCACTAAAGGCTTGGTTCCGTCCTTGCGGAAAATGCCCTTGGCTTTGCATTCGTAAATTTCGGTTGTATCCTCTGCGGGATTTGTGACGCACACATAATAAAATCCCGCAATTCCTTTTATGATTTTTCCCTGCATAAATTAACCCGTATTGTTTTATTATTCCCGTTCAAATTCCACTTCCCTGGTGAAGGAGCGGTTCTCGATAGTACCCGGAATGACCGTTGTTTCGCCCGCTTCGTTGGTAACCGTCTGGCTGTCCGTCGTCACGGTGTAGGAGAAAGTAATGGTGCCCCTCGGAGAAGTCAGTCCGTGGAAGTTTACGGAAAGCGGGAAAGTGGCGTTTGCCGTATCCAGAAGCTTTTTGCCGTCCTCCACCACAAGGGTAACGCCAACCGTGGTGCCTGCCACATAGTCCGGCGCCTCTTCCTTGGTCGGCGCTTCGATGCTGGCATTGTAACGGTAGGTTACGGCTTCTGCACCGGTGCTGACCTTGATGTCTATGGCGGTGCCGGGCTCCACATAGGAGTCAATGGAATAGCTCTGGTAGCATACCAGACCTTCCACATAATCGTTGGAGCTGATATAGGAAGTGCTTCCCACGGTAAGACCCGCCTCAATCAGCTGAGCTACCGCTTCGTCCTCCGGCAGTCCTAAGAGGTTGGGAACCTTTACGGTATAGTCTTCCTGACCACGGCTTACCTTGACCGTTACTTCGCTGCCCATGGGCGCTTTTTCCCCACCGGCAGGCGACTGGGTAATGATATAGCCTTTTTCAATATTGGAGCTGTAGCCTTCCGTCTTCTTTACGGCAAAGCCCGCATCCCTGAGGCGCTTCTGGGCGTCTTCAAAGGAAAGCCCCGATACATTGGGCACATCCACGTCCTCCGTACCTGTACTGATGGTAAGGGTTACCACGCTTCCCTTGGCAAGAGGTGTTCCCTCTTCCACATCCGCACTGATAACCATATTTTTTTCGTAAACATCGGACACCGCATAGGAAAGCTGCACCGTGAGCCCCATTTTCTTTAAGGTACTCTGTGCTTCTCCCAGACTCATGCCGGATACGGCAATCATCGTCACGGTATCGCCGTCCTCAGCCACACTGCTTTCCGCTCCCACTGAGGGCGTCTTGCCGAAACCGAACATATTGGTAATCTTGCCCACAAAGAAAATGATAATGCAGCAGATGACAATACCTGCCACAATGGTAAGAACAGTCGTCAGTCTCTCCACCTTGGGATTGCCGTATTCCTCGTATTCTTCTTCCTGGTATTCTTCGGATTCCGGCGGTATGGTATCGCTCTTTAATCGTAAATTGTCTTCGGAATAGTCCCTGTGCTCCGTCTGTCTCTTAATCTGGGACATTTCATGCTCCGTCACGTTCCGTGTAGCGCCCTCCGCATCCGGGTCACGCATTACCACAAAATCCTCGTCCGGGTAAAGCAGCGCTTTTTTCAAGTCCTCAATCAGCTCCGCCATGGACTGGTATCTTCTGTCCGGGCTCTTCTGGCAGCATTTCATGACAATCTGCTCCACGCTGATAGGAATGTCCGGTACAAATTCCCTCGGGGAAGGCATGGGCTCCTGAATGTGCTTAATGGCAATCGCCACCGTGGTTTCCCCGTTAAACGGCACTCTGCCGGTCAGCATTTCAAACAGGGTAATACCCAGGGAATACACATCGCTCTTTTCATCGCTGAAGCCGCCTCTTGCCTGCTCGGGAGAAGTGTAATGCACGGACCCCATTACATTGGAAGTAATGGTGTTGCTGGTCGCCGCCTTGGCAATACCGAAGTCCGTAACCTTTACCTTTCCTTCTTTGGAAATGATAATGTTCTGGGGCTTGATATCCCGGTGAATGATGTGATTGTTGTGAGCCGCTTCAATACCCATACATACCTGGATGGCAATGCTCACGGCTTCTTTATAGGATAAATTAACTTTTTTCTCAATATATTTCTTTAAGGTAATGCCGTCTACCAGCTCCATAACAATGTAGTAGATGCCATTCTCCTCTCCCACATCGTAAACATTTACAATATTGGGATGCATAAGGCCTGCTGCCGCCTGCGCTTCCACGCGGAATTTGGACACAAAATTAGCATTTTCCGAAAATTCCTGCTTCAGTACTTTGACAGCCACAAAACGGTTTAGTTTGTGGCATTTTGCCTTATAAACATCGGACATGCCGCCGGTACCGATTTTTTCGAGTATCTCGTAGCGGTCTCCTATCATCATACCAATCTTTATCATGCCTAACTCCTTACGTTTCTGCAAATGGTTCAATCAATACCACGGCGATGTTGTCTTTTCCGCCGTTTTCATTGGCTGCGCTTATCAGCCTGTCTGCTTTATCCTTCATACTGCCCTTGTCTTTTAAGATCTCTTCGATTTCTTTATCCTCAAGCATATTGGTGAGTCCATCCGAACAAAGCAGAACCATATCCCCTTTTTTCAGCTCCACTTCAAAGAAGTCAACCCTGACCGTTTCCAGTGCTCCTATGGCTCTGGTAATGATATTTTTTTTCGGGTGATTTCTGGCTTCTGCCCTGTCAAGTCCGCCCATGCGCACCATTTCCTCCACCAAAGAGTGGTCAATGGTAATCTGCTTAAGCTCCCCGTCCAGTACATAAAGTCTGCTGTCACCCACATTGGCAACCACAAGCTCGCTGCCGTCTATGGTGGCCGCTACCACCGTGGTACCCATACCGTTCAATTCCTCGCAGTTTTCCGCCAGTTCGATAATGTGGTGGTTCGCCTTTTTGATGGCGTCGTCCAGAATGCGGTTGGGATACTTTTCGTGGGTATTCTCCACCTCTTTTATAATCGTCTCCACTGTACTTTTAGAAGCATAGTCTCCGGCATTGTGTCCTCCCATCCCGTCCGCCACAATGAACAGATTGGGAAGAACGCCCACCGGCTGTGCAGACGCATATACATAATCCTGATTTACTTTTCGCTTTCTTCCAATATCCGTTTCGGAAAATGTCGTTAACACCCGCTGCCTCCTTGTGTTCCCTCATATTCGTATAAAAAACGATAGTACAATACATAATAACACAATAAAGAAAAAAGGACAAGTATAGTATTCCCTTGTCCCCTGTGTCTAAACTCACTGCAGTTCTTTCTTTTCCTGCATTTTCTTTCTCCGAAGCTGTCCGCAGGCGCCATCGATATCCCGTCCCATTTCCCGGCGGACGGTTACATTGATATGGCTTTTTTCCAGCCTGCCCTTAAATGCCATAATGGCTTCTTTTTCCGACTGCACGTAATTTCTTTCCTTGATGGGATTGACCGGTATCAGGTTGATGTGGCAGTTCCGTTTCCCCGCCAGGCCAATCAGCCCCTCCGCATCCTCTTTTGTATCATTGACACCGCCCACAAGGCTGTATTCAAAGGAAATCCGGCGTCCCGTTCTGGCAAAATAATAGTCGCATGCCTCCATCAGCTCTGCAATGGAATACTTGTTGGCAATGGGCATTAACTCCTGTCTTTTTTCATCCGTCACCGCATGCAGGGAAAGCGCCAGAGTAATCTGCAGTTCCTCCTCCGCCAGTTTCTTCATCATGGGCACCAGTCCGCAGGTGGAAACCGTGACGTTTCGCTGGCTGATGTGAAGCCCGTGCTCATCCGTCAGCATCTTTATAAAGGTAAGCAGGTTGTCATAATTGTCCATGGGTTCGCCGGTTCCCATCACCACCACATTGGAAACCCTCTCCCCCGTGTACCGGGTAATGGCGTAAATCTGGTCTAACATTTCCCCCGGCGTCAGATTTCTTTCCAGTCCGTCCAGTGTGGATGCACAGAACCGGCAGCCCATACGGCAGCCGACCTGGGAGGAAATACACACGGAATTGCCGTGCCTGTACTTCATCCATACACTTTCCACCACATTGCCGTCAGCAAGTCCGAATAAGAATTTTCTCGTGCCGTCGATTTTGGACTCCTGCACCTCCACCGGAATCAGCGCCGTATAGGTGTATAGCTCCTTACATTTTTCCCGGAAATCCTTGGGCAGATTGCTCATCTCGTCAAAGCCCCGGGACAGCTTTACATGCATCCAGTCGTAAAGCTGCGCTGTCCTGAATTTTTTCACGCCCAGCGCTTCCATTTCCGCTGCCAGCGTCTCCATGGGCATGGATTTGATATCTTTTTTCTCTGTCATTTTTCTTCTTTCCTGAATCTGGCAAAAAAGAAGCCGTCCGTATCCTGCACATGGGGTGTAAGACGCACATAGCCTTTTTCCGCCGTGGTATTTTTAAGCACCGGCTTCATAAGAAGTTCCTTTTCGATAAAGGCCGCCATATCTTCATTCTCCGCCCGGTTCAACGTACAGGTGCTGTAAAGAAGAATGCCGCCCGGCTTCACATAACGGACCGCGTTTTTCACGATTTCCTTCTGCAGCTTCGGAAGCTCCGTTAAAGCTTCTTCCTTCTGCCGGTATTTGATGTCCCGCTTTCTGCCCATAACACCAAGACCGCTGCAGGGAACATCCGCCAGCACCACATCCATAGTATTTTCCAAAGAAGCATCGAACACCGTGGCATCCGCCGCTTCCACCGTTACATTGTTAAGACCCATGCGGTTTACATAGTCCTCAATAAGCACCGTTTTCTTTTCGCTGACATCCCTGGAAAGCACCTGTCCTTTTTCTGTGGCAAGCTCCGCAGCCAGCACGGTTTTACCGCCCGGCGCCGCACAGATATCCAGTACCTTGTCGCCGGGTTTTATACCTGCCGAAAGTACTGCCTCCATGCTACTCACATCCTGCAGGGTAAACAGCCCTTCCGCAAATCCGGGAAGCTCCGTTACATTCTCGCAGTTTTTCAGGTAATATGCCATGGGGAAAAAGGCATGCTGTTCCACCACACAGCCCTTCTCTTCCATACCTCGTATAACGGCTTCCTTTTCCTTGTCGGAAAGTCCCAGCCTGAAACGCATGGTCACCGGTCTTACCTGCATAAACGCCGCAAAGATTTGTTCCGTTTCTTCAAACGAGTACTCCGTAAGGAAATGCTTTACCAGCCATTCCGGCATGGAATAGGTCACCGATAAATACAGCGCCTTATTCTTTTTATCCGGCTTTTTCAGTGTTTCCTTTCCACCGGAAAGCTTCCGCAGCACACCGTTTACAAAGCCTTTTAAATTGTGGAATTTATGTTTGTCCGTAAGCTTCACCGCCTCGTTTATGGCGGCAAAATCCGGCACACTGTCCATAAATAAAATCTGGTAAGCGCTCATCCTTAGGATATTGCGGATAAGCGGCTTCATTTTTCTGACCGGCAGGCTGGCAAACTGGTTGATGTAATAATCCAGCTCTATCCTTCGCTCCAGGGTTCCCTCAAAAAGTCTCTTTAAGAAAGCCTTTTCCTGCCCCGGAAGATAATCGTACTTTTCCAGTACGTCCTTCACCAGAAGATGGGAATAGGCTTCCTCTTTTTCCACCGTAAGAAGCATGGAAAGCACAATGTCTCTGATATTTTCCGCTGCCATGGCTTAGTCCCTTCTTTTGCTTATCATGGACAACCGCAAAAGCTGCAGCAGGGAAGATGCCGCCGCTGCCACATAGGTAAGCGCTGCCGCAAAGAGCACCTTTTTCGCACCGGTTTCCTCTTCCATTCCCAGGATGCCGGTACTTGACAGGGCTTCCAGTCCCCGCCTGGATGCATTGAATTCCACGGGCAGGGTCACAAACTGGAACAGCACCGCCAGCGCAAACATCCAGATACCTATCTGGATTAAAATCTGGTTAAAGCTCAAAATGATTCCCAGTATGACAAGGGGCAGACCGAAACGGCTGCCGAAATTGGCTACCGGAACCAGTGCGGAACGGATACGCAGGGGCATATAGTCCTCATTATCCTGTTTCGCATGTCCGCATTCGTGGGCTGCTACCGCTGCTGCCGTCACGGACGGAAAACTGTAATTTTCATAGGAAAGCCGCACGGTTTTAGTACGCGGGTCGTAATGATCGCCGGAAAGAGCGCCTGACTGCAGGCATTCTACTCTGACGTCATAGATGCCGTTTGCCTCCAAAATCCTCTGCGCCACCTCCGCACCCGTCATGTTGCGGGCATTCCGCACCCTTTTATACTTCCGCATGCTGGCGTCCACATTGGCGCTGGCAAGCATACAGATCAGGGCGCCTATGATAACCAAAATGTACGTGGGGTCCCAATAATAACCATACATACTGCTACACTTCCTTTCTTTTTAAAAAGATAATGTCAAAAATACCGGCTGCCTTATCCGAGCCGCATACCCGGTGTAACCGTATTGCCCAGCAGGAATGCCTGTGTATCCATTCTCTTTTTTCCCTCTAACTGTAAGCTGTTAATCCAGAGAATTCCCTTTCCGCAGCCTACGGCAAAGCGCTGTTTTTCCACAAACGCAACTTCCCCGGGCTTAACATCCGCTTCCTTATCCACATCCGCATCCCAGATTTTAAGCTGCTTTCCACCCATATAGGTATAGGCGCTGGGCCAGGAGTTCAAGCCCCTTACCAGTCTTTCTATTTCCACAGCACTCTTCGTCCAGTCGATTTCGCCCATGGTTTTCTTAAGCATGACCGTCTTTGTGGCTTCTTCTTCCTTCTGGGGAATGGGGGTAAGCTTTCCCTCCTCCAGCAAAGGCAGCGCCTCCACAATCGCTTCCGCTCCCAGAACCGCCAGTCTTTCAAACAGGGACTCGCCTGTTTCTTTGGGCGCCAGCTTTAAGGTCTTCTGGTATAAAATATCGCCGGTGTCCAGTCCTTCATCCATCTGCATGATGGTGACGCCGGTTTCCTCTTCACCGTTAATGACCGCCCACTGTATGGGGCTGGAACCGCGGTACTTCGGCAGAAGGGAGGCATGGATATTGATGCTTCCGTACTTCGGCATGTCTAAAATTTCTTTGGATAAAATTTGTCCGAAGGCGGCAACCACAAACACATCCGCCGGGTATTTTTGTAACTCCTCCACCGCTTCCGGGCGTTTGATCCGCTCCGGCTGCAGCACCGGAATGCCATGTGCCAGAGCACATTCCTTTACCGGTGAAAAAATAAGCTTGTCACTTCTGCCCTTGCATTTGTCCGGCTGTGTCACCACCGCCGTCACCTCATGTCCGGCTTTCAGCAACGCTTCCAGGGCGCCCACCGAAAAATCCGGGGTTCCCATAAATACTATTTTCATTCTTCGTCATCCTCTGCTTCCATGTTCTGAAGTTCGCCCTCTACCTTTTCCACATACAAATGGCCGTCCAGATGGTCCAGTTCGTGGCAGATGGCTCTTGCTAAAAGCTCCGTGCCCTCTACTTCGATGGGCTCCATGTCTTCGTTCAGGGCAACCGCCTTTACATAGTTGGGTCTGGTTACCACGCCGCACTTACCGGGCACGCTTAAGCAGCCCTCCTGACCGGTCTGTTCGCCGCTCGACTCCACAATGCGGGGGTTAATCAGCACATAAGGGTCTTCGCCCGTGGTATCAATGACTACAATTCTTTTTAAGATACCTACCTGGGGCGCTGCCAGTCCCACGCCGTTTGCTTCGTACATGGTATCCAGCATATCCTCTATCAGTTGTCTGGTACGGGGTGTCATCTCCGTTACTTCTTTACATTTCTTGTTAAGAATATCGTCGCCGATTTCTCTTATCTTTCTTAATGCCATCGTTAAGCTCCTTCCATCTGTCAAAAGGCATTTACAGGGTCAAAATCTATCTGCATGCTTTCGTTTTTAAGCTGCATTCCCTGTACCTGTGCTTCCAACTCATCCTTTATCTCTATCAGTTTATCATACTTTTCGTATTTTATATAGAAAACAAATCTAAAAATATCATGAAGTTTTCCTATCCCCGCCGGTGCCGGGCCAATGACTAACAGTCTTTTGTCCACACTGTCCGTTTCCGTTACGTATTTTTTCGCCGTATCCGCCAGAATCTGCGCTAATTTCTGCCCGTTTTCCTCTTTGGCGGCAAAAATCTGCACCGCCAGCATATGACAGGCAGGGGGATAACGCAAAAGCTCCCGGTACAGGATTTCTTCTTCGTAAAAGCCTTCGTAGTCCTGCGCCGCCGCATGCACAATGCTGTAATGCTCCGGCTGGTAGGTCTGGATGACCGCCTCCCCGGGAAGGCTGCCCCTTCCGGCGCGTCCCACCGCCTGCGTCAGCAGATCAAAGGTGCGCTCCGAAGCCCGGTAATCCCCCACGGAAAGCGACATATCCGCCGCAATCACCCCAATCAGGGTCACCTGCGGAAAATCATGCCCCTTTACAATCATCTGGGTGCCAATCAGAATATCCGCTTCCCGGTTGGCAAAAGCGGATAAAATTTCCTCGTAGCTTTCCTTTTTGCCTGTGGTGTCCGCATCCATGCGCAGCACCCTTGCCTCCGGGAACATTTCCTTTACCTTGTCCTCAATCTGCTGGGTGCCCGCCCGAAATCCCGAAATATACGGGGAACCGCATTCGGGACACCTTTTTACGGCTGGGTACCTGCTTTGAATCCCAGAATATATTTGGATCCGCACTTCGGGCATAGCTTTGGCAAGGGTTGTGTATAGCCGCAATAATGGCAGATCAGCCTTCCCCCTTTATGTTCTGAGAGGGAGACATCGCAGTGGGGGCATTTCATCACATGCCCGCAGGACCGGCAGGACACAAAGCCCGCATACCCGCGCCGGTTTAAAAACAACATAATCTGCTCTTTTTTCCGTAACCGGTCCGTCATCAGCTCTTTTAGCTTTTCACTGAATATGGAGCGGTTCCCGTTTTTTAACTCTTCCCGCAAATCCACAGTATACACGGTAGGAAGGCTTCCGCCGGTGAGTCTTTCCTTTAAGGTAAACAGCTTATATTCTCCGTGCTTTGCCCGGTAGTACGCCTCCATGGACGGTGTCGCCGAACCTAAGAGGACACTGCCTCCGTGCAGCCTTGCCACCTCTTCGGCCACTTCCCTGGCGTGGTACTTGGGTGCATTTTCGCTTTTGTAGCTGCTCTCCTGCTCCTCATCCATAATGATAAGCCCGATGTTGGGGAACGGAGTAAACAACGCCGAACGGGGACCTATCATCACATCGATTTCCCCGCGTTTTGCCCGCTCGCACTGGTCGTATTTTTCGCCCTGGGACAGAGTGGAATTGAGTACGGACACCCGGTCGCCGAAGCGGGTGTAAAATCTGAGAAGTGTCTGGTAGGTGAGGGCAATTTCCGGTATCAGCACAATCGCCTGTTTTCCCCGTGCCACCATACCCTCAATCAAATTCATATACACTTCCGTTTTACCGCTTCCGGTAATGCCATGCAACAGATACGTCTGTCTGACGCCCGCGTCAAATTCGGAAAGCACGGTGTCCACAATCTCTTTCTGTCCGGTGCTTAAGGTATTTCTGCCGGTTTCCTTCTTTGTGATTTTCACCGGATTGCGCAGGCTGCTCTCCACCTCTACCGTAACAATTCCCTGTTTTTCCAGTGCTTTTACCGTATTTCCCGTTACATGCAGTTTACAAGCGATTAAGTTCATGGGCAGGGTGGGTGTTTCCAGAAGTTCTGCAAGCAGTCTTACCTTTGCCACTTGTTTTTTATGGGTAAAGGTAAGCAGGGCTTCTCTCGCTTCCTCCTCCGGCACCGCCAGATACACAAAACGCCGTTCCACCGCTTTGACTTCTTTTTTTGCCGGAATGACCGTCTTGATGGCCTGTATCATGGTGGAGCCGTAGTTGTGTTTTAAAAATGCCGCTATCAGCATCTGTTTATCTTCCACCGATACATGCCCTTCCACGATTTCCGTAATATCCTTTATTTTTTCCACGTCCCATTCCGGTTTGTCCTTTATGGCAACGCAGTATCCGGTACGTTCTTTATTGCCGGCGCCGAAGGGCACTTTCACGCACATGCCCTCCTTCAGTTCGTTTTCCATGACTGCCGGAATCCGGTACTGAAATGGCCGGTCTACTTTTTCATGAGCGATGTCAATAATGATATCCGCATATTTTTCCATGCCGTTCCTCACCAATCGTGTGTTTATGCCTGTCTGCCCCGCTCTTTTAAGATATCTGCAATCAGATCCCGTTCGTCCATTGGATATTTTACCCCCTTGATTTCCTGGTAATCCTCATGGCCCTTTCCTGCCAGCACAATAATGTCGCCCTCTTCTCCATGGTCAATGGCATAGGCAATGGCTTCTTTTCTGTCGCAGATTTCAATGTATTTGCCATTGGTTTTTGCCATACCGGTTTTGATGTCGTCGATAATCGCCTGCGGCTCCTCAAAGCGGGGATTGTCGGAGGTAATAATGGTAAAGTCCGCTAAATTGCCGCTGACCTCGCCCATTTTGTAGCGGCGGATTTTGGAGCGGTTGCCTCCGCATCCGAACACGCACACCAGTCTGTGGGGTTCGTATTCCTTTAGGGACTTCAACAGGCTCTCCAGAGCCATTGCGTTGTGGGCATAGTCGATGAGCACGGTATAGGGCATTCCGGGGGTTGGAACCACCTCAATGCGGCCCTTGACACCGGATACCTTTTCCAAGGCTCGGGCACATTCCTCCAGAGAAATGCCAAGCTGCCTGGAAACGCCCAGCACCGTCAGGGCATTGTAAACCGTAAAGCGGCCGGGAATGGGTACCGCCACGTGGGCCGTCTCTTCTCCGCAAACCGCCGTAAATTCCACGCCCTGGGCATGGAGGGCAATATCCTTTGCATACAGCCCTGCCTCCTTGTGGGCAGAAACCGTCAGAACCGGACAGGCGGCTGCCTGGAGCATCCGAGGTGTATAGGGGTCATCGGCGTTGATCACCGCCCGGTCACAGCGGCGGAACAGCTCCGCCTTGGTGTCGCAATAGGCATCCATGGTCCTGTGAAAATCCAGATGGTCCTCTGTCAGATTGGTAAAGGCCGCCACATCGTAGTGGACCCCGCCGATGCGGTCCAATGCAATGGCATGGCTGGAAACCTCCATAACGGCGTACTGACAGCCCGCGTCCCGCATCCGGGCAAAGAGCTGCTGCAGCTCCAGGCTTTCCGGGGTGGTCCGTTCCGAGGGGATGGCCTCCTGGCCAACGAGATTGCCCATGGTGCCAATGAGTCCCACCTTTGCCCTCCGGGTCTGCTCCAGGACGGATTTCAGCAGCAGGGTGACGGAGGTCTTTCCGTTGGTGCCGGTGATGCCGATGCACTGCATGGACTTTGCCGGGTTCCCGTAAAAATTGCAAGCCATCTGGGCCAGCGCCAGGCGGTCAGAGGCAACCAGGACATAAGGGGTCTCTACATCCGGCTTTTTCGCCGTGACCGTCACAACGGCTCCCTTTTCCCCCGCCATGGGGATGAATCGGTTCCCGTCAGAGGCAAAGCCGGAGATGGCCGCAAACAGGCACCCGGGCACTGCCTTTCTGGAATCGTAGACGATGGAAGCAACTTCCGTTTCCAAATCGGCGTGGACTTCTGTTACGGCCACGCCCTTTAACAGTTCCTGTAATTTCATAGCAAACGCTCCTGTATCTCTAATCTTTTGCCATCTGATCGGCAAA
>OHHH01000624.1_pt1 | contig 12297 bp, 9 predicted proteins | sample 1567951 | NCBI WGS metagenome assembly OHHH01 (sample SAMEA3879550, study PRJEB24766) | human gut metagenome | biome: human-associated habitat; feature: feces | place: USA | collected 1985/1987 | reverse complement strand
TGACAATCAAAAAGAGGTTTGACCAACGCATAGATCAAACCTCTTTTTTGGAGCTACTGGTCGGACTCGAACCGACGGCCTGCGCATTACGAAACAGATGAAAAAATATAAAATACACTCAAAACAACGAAAAACAGCCATTTCTTTTATACATTGAAATGACTGTTTTTTAATTTAGCTCTGTGTTTTTATCCCACTTTCCGTTCGTAAGTGGTCAATAAATGGTCGTTGAATATGTAGTCAAAAGGTGACGGGTGTGCATAAAACTCCGAATACGGTCTGTTAAGATTGAGCCCGCATTTGCTCAACAAGCTTCTGACATAAGCACGGTTTGAAGGAATCGTCCTATGTTTAAGCCATTTAAACAATCCTTTGTCATTTAACTCTAAATCCAACGGGAGCAAAGAAGTATTCTTCGTAATCCATTTGATTTCTACATACGGTAAGGATTTTTCATGAGAAACTTTGGATAATAGAATTTTTTAATTCAAATCTACAGAGCCGTCAAATTCGGAATCATCCTGAATATACTGCTCGTAGTTGCTGTTTTGGTACACTTTGATATATTCCACCTCAAAATCATCGGCAGCCTTTGTATCATCAAACTGACCGATTTTTTGACCGTGAGGTCCCCAGCCGTCACCTGCGTCAATTTCTACGGTCAGTCGCAAGAATTCTTTTACTCTTGAAACATCGCCGTCGCTTGTTGCCCAAGTAGGCTCGCCGTCTATGTAAAACACATAGTATTCGGGAGTCCATTTGAGTGCATAGGTGTGGAAACCGTCATAGAGATTTTGCTCCAAATCCGTTACATAAGGTGATGAATCTGCGTGTTTGCCGTAGCCGTCCCATAACAAACAATGCCCCATTTTAGAGGTTTTGCTGTTCAAAAACGCACTCTCAAAAACATCTATTTCCGTGCCGTCTTTACCCTTGTTGCCAACCTTACGCATATTTGAGGACTGAAGCCAAAGAGCAGACCATAAGCCTTTGGATTTTGGAAATTTAGCCTTTATCTCAACGTAACCGTAGGCTTGAGAAAACAGCATTTTGTCAGCTGTGCCTTTGTTGTTACTGTTGTCGCCGACTATCTCTCGAGTTTCAATTCCGCCGGTGAATCTGCCTTTTGCAGGGCAGTCGCCGTCACATTTGTGATTATCCTCGTACCGAGAATGAACTATTAACTTTGAATCCTTAACTTCCACCATATTCGGACACCAATAGCAAGCTTGCTCGGGCTTGTTTTTATTATTGCTTTCCCAACGGATTGCGTGCGGCGAATAGGTCCAAATTTCTTTATTACCCTTGTAGTTTTCGCCGAATTTGATGTTTTGATTTATGCCGTCACCGTCAAAATCGTCCTCAAACACAAGATACCATCCGTCCTCGTTTAAGGTCGGTATACTCAGGTCATATTTATTATCGTTTTTCCAGCTGTTATCCTGTTTTTTTGAACAGGAAGTAAAGCTTAACGCTACCGTTACCACAGTGGCGATTACTGCGATAAGTGCTATTATTTTTTTCATTTTTCATTACTCCGTTTCTGTCATTCATCAACGCTGTGACAAAAGCGTATAACAAACCATATCACCGTCAAAAGAGCCAGCATAAAGTTTATTGTCTTTTACAAAAACTTTTCCCAAAACAGCAGAGCCTGCATTGAATTTTTCTGTTACTTTTCCGCTTTTTGCATCTATGCAATAAACATATCCGTCGTTTGCGCCAAAGATGATTTTATTATAATCTATAATCGGAGAGCTTTCAACAGTTTTTGAGCCTTTGCCCCTATATGGTGCCGAAAACAAAATATTATCCTGTGTTTCAAAATTCCACACAATGTTTTTGCTTTTAACATCAAACGCAACCAAACCTTTGTTTGATGTTGGAATGTATGCAATACCGTCAAGAATGGCAGGCTGTCCGCTTGATGAAAAACTGTAATCATCAAATGTTATTTTGTCGGTTATAGTGCCGTCATCAAGATTAACAAGCATAATTGCATTATCGTCAGCAACAAGCAGAGTTTTATCATCAACAATGGCAGGGGTGGAGCTTCTGAATCTGATGTCCTCGTCATCATTGCTCCAAAGCTCATCGCCTGTTTTTGTATTGAGTGCAACAAGAGCGTTCCAATGAGAATTAACAATCAGTTTGTCATTTGCCACAATAAACTCGGCAGGAGAATTTTCTCCTTTATTTCTGACTTTCGTCCAAATTACATTTCCGTTTGCCGTGTCAACAGCTGTTATCTGTGACGCGTTGCCGGCAAATAACACACCGTCATTTACAGTAATTGCACTGCTTGTTCCGACATTACAACCAAGACCTATTTTTGTTTGCCAAATAATGTTGCCGTTTTGCTTGTCGATACAATAGACATTTCCGTCTGCGTCCATTGCCGTAATTCCGTTTGGTGCAATGCACAAATTGTTTTTTACGGAATTTTCGGTTTGGCAATACCACTTTATATTACCGTTTTCTGCATCAAGTTTGTATACACCGCAGTTGCGAGGATAACCATCATCAACCGTTGCCGTGTATATATCGCCGTCATCATAAACGGTGTCGCAATAAAGCAAATTACCTTGAAGCTTTGTGTTCCAAACAGTATTATTCGGCTGTGTTGATGACAAAAAATAGTAAATCATATTTGTTGAAACGCTATCATCTGCACCGATATTAACCAATCTTACACCAGCTACAGAAGAATCTATACCGCCGCAATCGGGACGGGCGGTACTGATATTCAAAACTCCGTCGGTATCGTTTACATAATTATAATGGTAGTGTCCGTATATCCAGGCGATAAGATTATGCTTTTTCAAATCAAGCTCATCCCTGCCAAAGGATAAAACATAATCATCACTCGGTGATTTTGTATGGTTAAACATAATAACCTTTTTATTGTCATCAACATTTTCAAGGTCGTTTTTCAGCCATTTCCATCTGTCGTTTTTGTTATAACAGGATTTGAAATCGCTTCCTGTTTGGAAAGAAGTTACAACATAATGAATGTTGCCGACATCAAAAGAATACCACACCGGACCGTAAAGGCTTTCATAAAGCTCTTCGCCATACCTTCCTTTTACATAATCGTGATTGCCGATTACATATCTGACAGTACAGCCCATAGTTTCGGTGTTCATATCCTCAATATGCTTTTTTATTCCGTCCTCATAGCAAAGGTCGCCCGTGTGTATCAAAAATGCAGGATTATTTTGCTTAACAATTTTTTTGACATTATCAAGCCATTCGCCCGTGCCGGACTTTCCGATTTCCGTATCGGAGATTTGAACAAAGCTATGTTCCGTTTGGGAGGTTATATCTGATTTGTTGAGAGTAAAATCATAGCTTTTCGTATTTTTGTCTACAGGAATATAATAATCATCTGTTTGATAACCTGACGGAACGGTAACGGTAACAAAATGGCTTTTTCTCCACCCGTTCAGTTTGAACTCGCCGTTGTTATCCGTTTTTACCACATTCATTCCGTCTGTTACACATACATTTGCAATAGGCTCGCCCGTAGCGTAATCGGTTACATGACCGGAGAAAGGTCCTTTATTTAAGCCGAGTACGAAAATTGCCGTTGCAGCCGCAGCGAGCAAAATTGCACAAACAATAGAAACAATAAGTGCTTTGAGTTTTTTCTTTTTCATATTGTCACCCACTAATTTTCAATATATCTTTCAACTGTATTTTTAATTCCGTTTGAAACGCTGTTGGGATTGTCCATTGTTTTGTCACAACCTAGACGAAATACCATAACACCACCGCAACCGCTAAAAGCACCGTTATGATTTTTTTGATTTGTTTTTTGTTTTCATAGTATTTTCCTTTTTATGCTTTCAGCCAATAGATTGCGCCCTTGTGCCCGCCTAACTGCTTAGATTTTGTTATATCGGCGTGCTTTTTGATATTTGAGCCAAGTTTAATTTTCCTTATGTCACAAGGTTCAAAGCCCAAAAGTTCTCTGTTTGTCAGGAAATTAAAATGCTCTTTTTTGTTTGAAAAATTATAAACACACAGCAGAGCACTTTCGCCCTTTTTGTATACCGTGGTGAGCACATTTTTATTATCGGTGGTTATTGGATATTTGCTGTGCCAATAGCCGAACATTTGGCTGGCCTCTATGATGAATTCATCCCATAACTTATACATATCCACGGCATTTGTGTAACCCCAGCCATAACGATTATTCATAGCATACAGCATACCCTCATACAAATCACCGCCGTCCTGCAACATTCGTAAGTGTCAATAGATGGTCGTTGAATAAATAGCAAATTCACAGTTTTTTATAGACGAAATGTCATATATGACAGTAAACAAATTACACCGTCTTTCAAAACACCCATTGCAATTAAAGCCAAACCCAACATCACGCAAACAATCGCTTTACTTATTCGCTTTTTTATTTTACGCCTCATCAATCTATCGAAACCTTAAAGCATAAAGGCATATCCGTTTTTATAGGACTATCCAATTCAATTTTCAAATACCTATTGGTTCTTTCAAATTTCACTTTGTTTTTATAGCCTAAAACCTCAACATTTTTTATATCAGCAGCAAACATATCGCCACTGTATTTTAACGACTTGATTTTAAATGTTGTCCTGTTCGACTTTAAGGCAAAAACATAAATGCTGCTTGTCTTATATGTAAAGCGGTAATCTTGATTGGAATAGTTGTATTTTTCATTGAATGAGGCATTGCCGTGATTTTTACCTTCTCCAAACAGCTTATAGGGTTGAGTTCCCCATATTGCTTCTTTGTTTTTGGTCGTCCAGTCACTCAGTTTCTCTAATATTTGCATTTCTTCTTCGCAAAAAGTTCCGTCTGCCTTTGGACCTAGATTCAAAACAAAATTTCCGTTTTTACTGATAACATCAACAAAGGTTCCTGCAATTTTACTTGCGGTTTTGAATTTATTTGTCGTACAGTAGCTCCATGAATTATAGGCAGTAGATGTTTCGCTTTGCCAGATATACGGTGATGTTGCCGCAAGCTGACCTCTTTCACGATCAAAAATACCGACATTATACATAATCGCATCAGACTTATACTGAACGCAGACCTCTTTGGCCCATTCCACCGACCGATTATAGTAATAGGCAAGAAATTTTTTCATATATGGTCTAAAAGCATAGTTCATTACCCACCAATCAAAGAAAAGGGTTTCGGGCTGATACTTATCAATCAATTCACAGGAATTAACAAGCCAATCCTCAAGCCATTCCTTTGTCGGCGTTATTCCGTGTTCCTGCCTGAGCAGAGTATGTAAATTGTTAATTTTATGAACATTATACGCAGGTCCGTAAAAATCCCGATATTTTTCATCGAGCACTTCATTATCATAACCCACAGTCCTACCACCGTTCAGAAACCAAAAATGCTCTGCACGATGACTGGATGTAGCAAATGTAACGCCTTGTTTGTCACATTCTTTTTTTAATTTTCCCAAAAAATCGCAATGCGGTGCTTGTTTAACGGAGGTCCATCGAGATAAATCACTGTCATACATTTTGTATCCATCGTGGTGTTCACCAACAGGCATAATGTATTTTGCACCGGCATTTTTCAGAATGCTGACCCATTTTTCTGCATCAAAGTTTTCTGCCTTAAACATAGGCACAAAATCACGGTAATTAAAATTCTTGCCATATTTCTTCTTATGATGCCAATAAACAGGATTACCCTTGTAATACATCAGTCTCGGATACCACTCGCTGTAATATGCCGGAACACTGTAAACACCCCAGTGAAGAAACACACCGAATTTAGCGTTCTTGTACCATTTAGGAACAGGATATGCAGAAAGACTTTCCCAATCATCCTTGTACCTGCCGTTTTCTATAACGGAATCAATTTTTTCTAAATATTCATCAATCTGTTTTCTGTATGCAACTTCCATAATATGTCTCCATAATAATACCGGCTATTCTGAACTCCGATACTGTTCATCTCAATCTCGCTTATTCCCAACTCATAGGCGGGCGAATTTTCTTTGAAAGAGAAATCATTACTTACAGAATCGGTAAACATCGGGTCAGGAATCAATGAGTTTGCATCACAACCTGACTCTCTTTTTCATTTTTTTCACTCCTGAGCCGATTTTATTGCACAATAAAGATTTTTGTATGTTTTATAAATTGAATTATAATAATCAAGCTTATCAGAATTAAATGCTGTCATTGTCAAGTCGCAAACAATCATTTTTTTACTTGCTTCGGTTACCGAATTATAATAACCGCTTCCTACACTTGCAAGAATAGCAACACCTAATGCTCCGCTTTCTACACATTGAGATGAATATAGATTATTCATTGTAATATCGGCAAGAATTTGCAACCACAACTTGCTTTTTGCACCGCCTCCGCCTACCTTTACCATATTCAAATCAACACCTGATTCGCAGATAACCTCACAGCAATCTTTAAGACTGAAACAAATACCTTCCAAAACCGCTCTGTAAAAATTAAAGCGATTATGATTTACAGAAAACCCCGTAAAAGAGCCTCTGCAATTAGGATCGAGATGAGGCGTTCTTTCTCCCATTAAATAAGGCAAATAGATTATTCCGTCACTTGTAATTCCCTTTGCGTTTTCATCAAGCTCGGCATAGCTATACTCCTGTGCAAAGTTTTTCCTAAACCAGTTTACTGACAAACCACAGCCCTGCGTTACGCCCATAACATGCCACATATTTTCAACAGCATGGCAGAATGTGTGACTTCTTCCGATTTTATCATAGACAGGCTTATCGACCGCTGTGAAAACAACACCGCTTGTTCCAAGCGAAATGCTTGTGCACCCCGGTTTAATGACACCGTTTCCCACCGCAGCAGCCGCTTGGTCACCTGCTCCTGCAACGACAATCGTATTTGTTGATAATCCTGTTTTTATTGCAATATCTTCGGTTATATTTCCAACAACCTGTGAGCTTTCATAAACCTGCGGCAACAGTTCTTTGTCAATATCAAATGCGTTTAATATTCCCTCACTCCAACACCTGCCTTTTACATCAAAACATCCTGTTCCGCTTGCGTCTGAAACATCGGTTGAAAAATTCCCAGTCAGGCAAAAGTTAATATAATCCTTAGGTAATAGCACCTTTCGTATTTTTGAAAAAATTTCAGATTCATTATTCTTTAACCACAACAGCTTACTTAATGTAAAAGAAGTGTTCGGAGCATTTAAGGTTAAGTCAATATACCTTTCATTTCCGATTGTATCAATTATTTGATTTACCTCTTTTTCTGTTCTTTGGTCGCACCAAATAATACTGTCATATAAAACATTGTCGTTTTCGTCAAGAACAACAAGACCGTGCATTTGACCCGTAACGCCAATACCCTTAATTTCATCGACACTAACCTTTTGGACAATGCTTTTCAAGGTTTCAACGGCAGCGTTTTTCCAATCATTAGGTCGTTGCTGTGCCCAACCGTTATGTAGTTGAATGAGCTCGTATTCACTACTGTTGGAAAAGATTATTTTACCCGTTTCATCAAATAAAACTGATTTTGTTGCAGATGTTCCCACATCAATTCCGATAAAATAGCTCATAATTCTGTTCCTGCCGAAATGATATATTGATTGACAAGGGCTTCTAAATATTCCTGTTTTCCGCTTTCTGCTGTCGGCTCGCCGTTTGTAAGCGTGTATTGCTCAAGCTCTGCAAGGGAGGTTTGCTTATCAGCAATTTTTTTACCGATGCCCTCGGTATATGAACCGTATCTGTTTTCGACAAACTTGTCCATAACGCCGTCCGATATAATTTTGTCGGCAACGATAAGACCGTAAGCAAAAGCGTCCATACCTGCAATATAGGAAAGGAAAACATCCTCATATATATTGCTTGCACGCCTTGCTTTTGCATCAAAGTTCAATCCGCCGTTTGTGAAACCGCCGTTTTTCAAAACCTCGTACATACACATTGTTGTGCTGTATAAATCCGTGGGAAACTGATCGGTATCCCAACCCAAAAGCATATCGCCCTGGTTGGCGTCTATTGAACCAAAAACGCCGTTATCTCTTGCAACTCGTAATTCGTGTTGGAAAGTGTGTCCTGCAAGCGTTGCGTGGTTGGCTTCAATGTTCATTTTGAAATCCTTATCCAAGCCGTATTTACGCAGGAATGCAAGCACGGTTGAAACATCAAAATCGTACTGATGCTTTGTAGGCTCTTTCGGCTTCGGCTCAATGTAAAAATCGCCTGTAAATCCGATGCTCCTGCCGTAATCCACAGCCATTTTCATCAGATAAGCCATATTATCCTGTTCTTTTGCCATATCGGTATTCAGAAGCGTATCGTAGCCCTCTCTGCCGCCCCAGAACACATAGCCCTGACCGCCAAGCTCAACGGTGATTTCAAGGGCTTTTTTAATTTGTGCCGCCGCATAAGCAAACACATCGGCACTCGGAGCAGTGCCTGCACCACACATATATCTCGGATGGTTAAAACAGTTTGCCGTTCCCCAAAGAAGCTTTATGCCTGTTCTTTTCATTTCTGACTTGATAATCGGAACGATTCTGTCAAGATTCTCGTCTGTTTCTTTTAAGGTTGCACCCTCGGGAGCAATATCACGATCGTGAAAACAAAAGTATTGCATACCCAGCTTTTCCATAAGCTCAAATGCGGCGTGTACCTTGTGCTCATAAATTTCCATAGGCGTTTTTCCGCCGAATGATTTGTCGATTGTTCCTCTGCCGAACATATCTGTTCCGTCGGCACACATTGTATGCCAATAACTCATGGCAAATTTTAATTGCTCGCTCATTTTTTTGCCTGCAACCATTTTGTCTGCATCGTAATATTTAAATGAGAGCGGATTTTTTGAATTAACACCCTCAAATTTAATTTTTTCAATATTTTCAAAATACATTTCTCTTGCCTCCGTTCATTTTCTGCCGATTTCATCAAAGGGAATTTCCTTAAAATCGGGGCATTTTTTTGAAATTTTACTGTCAGCTTTGATTCTGTAATCGCCGTTTTCGTAACCGACAAAGGAGCTTTTTGCGCCGTCTAAGGTAAAGGTCTGATTGTTTTCAACGACAGAATATTTTTTGACTGTCTTTGCGATTTCGCCTACCTTGTTTTTTCTTGAAATAATAATGTTATCTTTTAGAGATGCACCCGACGGATTGACCGCAAATCCCTCATCCTCCTCACGGGAATAATCTTGATGCATACGCTCAATTCCCTCATATCTATTGCCTATTGAAGCGTTAAACTCCTTTGCCTCATTCATAAGCTGCCACAAACGGCTGTCGGGCGTTTTGCAGTTTTTGGCATACCATCCGTCATTGTGATAGCCGTCATAAGCACGGTCATCATAGATAATCTGCTTTCCTGCATTGATTACCAAATTATTTTCAATCGTATTATCCCTGCCGCCGCCTACAAGAAATGCATAGCCGGGGATGTTGATAAGCACATTTCCGTAGGCGGTCTGACCTGAGGAATTGTCATCAAAGTAAATGCCGCTTGGTGTAAAATTGTCTGAACCTATATCGGCAATACAGTTATAGCGAACAACATTGCCATAGGTGCTGAAGCTGTAGCCTGTATAAATTGCCCCTGCATCTGAAGACTGCAAAACCACATTGTGAATGTAATTATATTCCATTACATTTTCATTGCCGGTGTAGTAAATTCCCATATGGGGTGCATTATAGATTTCATTGTGAGAAACGGTATTGCCGATACCGCTTAGATTCACACCTGCAATATATGTTTTCTGAATTTCACCGTAATCATGCAAGCTGTTGTTAGTAACAGTATTATTGCCATATACGAAGCCTTCTTCACTGCCTCCGGAAAGCATAACTGCATCCTTGCCGATAAAAGTAATCTCGCAATTTTCAACAAGATTATTTCTGCCACTGACATTGATTCCGCTCTCTGCCGCATTTTTAATCGTGCAGTTTACGATTTTACAGTTTTCACCTGCAACCACGAGTGCATCGCTTCTTGTACCCTGTAAGGTAAGACCGTCAACGGTTATATTCGTTGCTTTTTCCGTAATGCCGATTATATTTTCATTACTTGTGGAAAGCATAATTTTGCTGTTTTCGCTTTCATCAGGCGGATAGAAATACAGAATTCCGTTTTCACGGTCTATGTAGTATTCACCGGGTGCGTCAAGCTCTTCCAAAACATTGAAAAAGTAATAATACCCGCCCTCTTTAAAGCCGTATTTACTGCAATATTCGGTAGTTATTGTTTTATCGTCATTTATACTTTTTATCGGTGTAGACATATCTGCCCAGTCCCAGTAAAAGTAACCGAACACCCACAAATCGTCGGTATTCTGCCAGCTTTTCACTCTATTGTAGGTATCCTCATCAATAGCAAATGTGCCGCCTCTTTGATTGCGTCTTTCAAGCCACGATTCGTCAACAGGTGCGGGAGCGTTTGGCTCATAGCAGTCACCGATATCGCTAACTTTGCCTACGGTTATATACGAATCGTTGGGATAGCGTGCAACCGTCATTCTTTTATCGTTGAAGAACAATTCACAGGGATTTTCGGTTGCCGCATTGTCATAATACTCTTCCGTATTAAATCCTCCTGTTGCCTTGATTTTGCCGTAATCCGCCTCTGTAAGCCCTATTTTTTTTAAATCAATCATCTTGACCTTATCAGCAACCTGACTGCTGAGCCTTTTTGCGGTTTCACTGTCAACAGAAGAAAAATCAGCAGCCGTCAAAATTTTGCCACCGCAGAGGATAACCTCGCCGTCGCCGTAAGAAGTATATGTAACAGATGTGTTTTCAGAAGAATCCTTTTCATCAAATTCAATGCCATTTTCATAATATGTGCCTGCCATTATCGCAACCGTAACTGTCGCTTTACCGTCGCCTGATTTCGCCAGTACTTCACGGACAGCATTCTGTGCTCTTTTAATTGTTTTAAATGGCTTTTCAAGTGTGCCGTCACCGTTTTCATCGCCGTTTACAGACACATAAAAATCCGCACTTTTAACAAGTTCTTTTTGACTGTCAGATTTTGTGTAAGCAAGTGATATTGGGGAAGCTATCGGTTCGTATTTATTTATGTAAGACATATATCCTCCCACCGATGCTCCGATCACGGCAAGAGCCAAGACAACCGCTGTTGCTGAAATTATGATTTTCGTTTTCATAAGGCTTTCCTTTCATATGCTAAACATAAATATGCTCCACTGTTATTTTATCACCTATTGTTATAAGCGTACCGCCGTTTTGACCGGGTGTTTGAGAACATCTGTCGCCTGTTTTCATTGCATAAGTAAGTCTCACTCCATCATACATCACGCTGTAATTATTCAAATGGTCGTGACCGGCAAATACATATTTTGTGCTGTCAAGCTCCTTGATCACATTGAACATACCTGTATTTATATATGACGGACATTCTTCTTCACCCTTAACGCCGAAGTTTTCACCTTCTGCACCGCCTGACTGTTGCCATAAATCATAAGCCGTTTTGAATTCGGGAAGCGGAATATGTATAAATAACATAGAGTCTGTTTTTGAATTGTTATATTCATTAGCTCCTTTTATTGCCCATTTATACCACTCAATCTGACTGTCATAGATAAAGTCATAATGCCTGTCCTCATCGTCCTTGTCGTAGTAACGGCTTGCGTGTGTATCCATAAGAATAAGGCTCTGCACGATTTTATCGTTCTCTTTAATATTTATTATGTAATTTCCGATTCCTCCTATGTTATCGGGACCCTGCTTAAACAAACAATTTTCTGCTTCTTCATATCTGTTAGCTATCCATGCTAAATCGACATTACCCTCGCCATCGTGGTTGCCGTTAATCGGTGCCCATGGAATTCCGTAACTGTCTATTTTATTGATTGCTTTAATTACAGAAAATTTAGTGAATTTAGCCCAAACCAAATCTCCGGTGATAACTATTAAATCGGGCTTTTGCTCTGTAACAAGTGTGTCAATCGTTTCATAAACATTGTCAGCTTTTCCGCACAAATCCAAAGCATCGTTAAAAAGTTTGGCAAAACGCGCGTCTTTTTCCGCCTGAGAAACATTGGCATTGATAATCTGTTCAATTCCCTGGCGGGTGACGTTTTTAACAAAAACTTCCGCAGCCGCAGCATCCACTTCGGCATGAGCTGAAGCGGAAAACATCAGCACAGCGGCAAGAAATGCAAAAAAATTCTTCTTCATATAAAGGTTCTCCTTTAGTCGGTTAATTATAAACTATTCGGCTTCCATTTCATCAAAAGCAGCGTCTTCGTCTTCAATGCCAAAATCGAAGTCATAGGTGTTTTCGTCTTTTGA